>Ga0153997_1000001_pt1 | contig 274581 bp, 242 predicted proteins | sample TSNC081MetaG_FD_104750 | JGI IMG/M metagenome (GOLD analysis project Ga0153997, IMG submission 104750) | Attine ant fungus gardens microbial communities from North Carolina, USA - TSNC081 MetaG | ecosystem: Host-associated > Fungi > Mycelium > Unclassified | place: USA: North Carolina, Lumber...
ATTTAAGAACAATAATATTTCATTCTTAGATAACAGAAAAATTCTCATTGGATGAAACGCGAAAAATCACTTTATATCAATATATTACTCTCATCAAAACAATGGGTGACTTCGTGTATTCACCGCAGGAATTCTTCATGAACCACTTGCAGAACACAGTAAGAACATCTATGGTGTTCTCTGTTTGTTTCAGACTTTTCATTAACTGGGTATCGGTCGATATCCGACAGGGACCATGGCAATGCTCACGCGTAAACAACACGACCTGCTTTGCTTCATTCAGGATCGCTTGACGGCGAACGGCGTTCCGCCATCTTTCGAGGAAATGAAAGAAGCTCTGGATCTCAAATCGAAATCCGGAATCCATCGCTTGATTACTGCTCTTGAAGAGCGCGGTTTTATACGACGCCTGCCCAATAGGGCACGTGCGCTGGAAATCCTGCGTCTTCCTGAAGGTGCCGCGGCGTCTCGTCCGCGATTTACACCAAGTGTCGTTCAAGGCGGCCTATCAGACAACAAGAAGCAGCCGGTTAAAGCTATGTCTTCCAAACCTCTGCAGGATTCAGCCGCGTACTCTATTCCCGTTATGGGTAGAATCGCTGCGGGTACACCGATTTCTGCCATTCAGGATCATACCCACTCGGTCACCGTCTCGCCTGATCTGATTTCAAGTGGCGAACATTTTGCTTTGGAGGTTAAGGGCGATTCAATGGTTGAGGCTGGTATTCTTGATGGTGACCTTGTGGTGCTTCGCCGCCAGGATACGGCAAATACCGGTGATATTGTCGTTGCATTGATCGACGATGAGGAAGCAACCTTGAAACGACTACGCCGTCGGGGTTCGTCCATTGCTCTTGAAGCGGCGAATCCTGCTTACGAGACACGAGTACTTGGCCCAGACAGGGTCAAAATCCAGGGTAAGCTCGTGAGTCTGGTCAGGAAGTACTGAACGACCGAGGAGCAATCGAACTGCACCTCGACCAGTTATCGAACACGGCTTGGCAGACGGCTGCGCCGCCCTTGGGGCGGCGCATATTGCATTCTCAGTTACACCTGATCACATCGCTCCACTGCGCGTGCTGAGACTCTTTGGTTTGACTTTTGGCTCAATGATAACATTCGTGAACTGCACGGTACCTGACGATGCCAGCACCTCCGCTGTCTCAACTCCCTGGAACTTGCAGTTCGAGAACTTGATGTCGTCGATGATTGCACCGGGAAAATCCACGACAAACATAACCCGAGGAGCTGCAGTCGCGGTAACTTTATCTATCTCGATGTTGCGAACAATGGGCTTGTAGTATCCATTGGAGCCCTCCTCGTACATCAAATCGATCGTGACAATAGCTTCGCCAACTTTGCCAACCTTGATGTTGCGGACAAACATATTTTCCAGAATACCACCGCGAACGGCATTATTCTTGAAGCGAAGCACGCGATCCAGATTCGGGCTGTCCATTTCGCAATTCTCGACGAAAATATTGCGGATGTTCCCGGAGCACTCTGAACCTAGAACCACTCCTCCATGGCCATCCTTCATACGGCAATCACGAACCACGATATTCTCGCAGGCCACGTTGACCCTGCGACCATCATTGTTCTTGCCTGACTTGATGGCGATGCAGTCATCCCCGGTGTCAAACACGCTCTTTTCGATCAAAACGTCCTTACATGATTCAGGGTTGCAGCCGTCATTGTTCGGCCCATGGGAAGAAATCGTGACACCGCGCACCGTAATGTTGGTGGACAGAACCGGGTGTATCTCCCACATCGGAGAACGGATGAACGTCACGTCTTCAACCAGAATGTTTCTGCTGCGATAAGGCTGGAAAAAATTCGGACGCAGTTTGTGCCCCAGCCCGAATATACGTTCCTCCACTGGCACGCCTTTTTCACCCATAGCGATCAATATTCGTGCGTCAGGGCGTTGCTTGTCCTCAGCCGGATTGTTCCAATGGCTAAGCTTCCAGTCCCACCAGTTCTCTTTCGCTGCCTGACCATCCAGTATCCCTTTACCGGTGATGGCTATGTTTTCCTGCTCAAACGCATAAATCAATGGTGAAAAATTCATGCATTCAATGCCTTCCCAACGGGTGAAGACCAGTGGGTATTTGGCGGGGTCCGTGAAGAACTTCAGGGTTGCGCCTTCGGAGACATGCAGGTTGGTATTGCTTTTCAAGACAATCGGCCCGGTCAGGAACTCACCAGCCGGAACGATGACCCTTCCTCCACCTGCTGCCGAACAAGCTGCAATTGCTTTGGCTATCGCAGCGGTCGCATCCGTCTTGCCATCAGCAACCGCGCCATGTTCTGTGATCGGAAAATCTCGTAACGGAAAAGTCGGCGCTTTGATATTGGCCAGCACTTTTTCATAGTCTCCCCAGCCAGTCATATTACCGGCAGCTCCTCCAGGCGGAGGTGCGAAAGACGTTCCAGTCGCAGCGGCGGCAATATTGACGAGACTGCCTTCAAGAGCGCCCGATACACCAACGACAGAGGCTAAACCGCCGAGCATGGCAAATCTCAAGGTATCTCTGCGGGATACCTTATCCAAATCGTTCATAACGCACTCTCCTGACGCTAAATGAAAATGAATTACTCCGCTGGCGCTTTTCCCCATCCCGAATCAAAGTGATCATAAATCGTGATATATCACTTCTTGAGAGACAGATATATCACACAACAAGGATTCTGTCGTGGAAACTTTGTGAAATATGCGGTGTCACCTTGCCGCAAAATGCCTGGCTGCAGTTATCAAGAAGCCACGAATGAAATGTGGCATCAGCGCTGCCAGAAAACGGGGATCATTTTTGGCGCGATGCTTTCAACTGCCAGCGCTAGCGAAATGCTTCTGCTTGCAGTTGCCACGGCCAGGAAGACAGGCCTTGACGGACATATTCAACTTCCAGCGTTTCATTCGCTGTCAGCTTTATTGCCGCCGCTCCGTGGTGAGCAAGGCGATCCCGATCGATGATAACGCGCGCCTGGCAGCTTTCGGGAGCACGATAACGGGAGACGATCACGTCAGCACGAAGACAATCTTCCCGAAACGCTTCGGGTCTCTTCGCGACGGCAACGGTAACGATTCCCTCCCCTACGCATCCTGACACATCGCATCGGGAAAATTTGTTAGCTTTCACCTCATTGGGATCGCGCCCGTCCCCATCCGCTCGCAACCACTGTTCAATGAGGAAGCTGTTCGCCTGGCCAACGACAAAAAATTCACCGTCGTTACCCTTCACGACGGCCGAACGTCCCTCACGATCAATGAAGGATACGAAGCGTTCAGGAGATGAGGCAAAAGCCAGCCCCGCCAATAGCGGGATTACCGCAAAAAAACGCAGAGGCGTAACCATCGTGGTGGCGACGATGAGGGCAAAAGCGATCAGGATAATTCCGTTCGCTCCGAATGCCGGCATGTGGACGACCGCTCCCTCCAGGGATGCGACCCATTGCGAAACTTCCATCACGCGGGAAATAGCCCATCCCATAACCTGCCAGACAGGTGCGTCGAGCGCAAACGGATAGGCTACCACGCCAAGTGTACCCATCGGCATGACGATAAGGGAGACAAGTGGTAGCGCCAGAGAATTCCCAATAATACCGAGAGGCGTGGCAGTCTGGAAATGAAAAGCACTGAATGGAGCAGTTGCCAGGCCAGCAACGATGGTTGTGGTGATGAGCGCCAGAGCGTACCTGACACAGAAAAATCCTGCACGAACAAACCAGTGCCCCCGCGGGCGATTCAGCCAGGAAACATTCAGCCCACTCGCCAGGGTGATCAATGCCGCAACTGCGGCAAATGACATTTGAAAACCGGGACCGATCAAAGATTCCGGTGAAAGAGCCAGCACGACTAACGCTGCAATGGCAAGATTATGCATGCTCAATGCAGATCTTTCGGCCACGATTGCCCCAAGCATCGCCAATGTCATGATCAGGGAACGCTGGGTCGCCACCTCGGCCCCGGAGAACAGGCAATAGGCAAACGCAGCAACCATAGCGACGATCGCGGCTATTTTCTTCAAAGGCCATCTGAGGGCAAGAACGGGAAAAGCAGCTAACGTTCCGCGAACCAGCCCGAAAACCAGACCTGCGGCAATCACCATATGAAGACCGGAGATCGAGACGATATGATAAATTCCGGCAGCGCGCAGAACCGTGTTGGCTTCTTCCGGAATATAGCCTCGTTTTCCCGTCACCAAAGCGGCAGCTACTCCACCAGCCTCCCCTCCGACAGACTGATACATTCTGTCGGTCAGTGCATTCCGGGCGCGGTCTATTGCAGCAGTCAGGCGAAGGCCCAGCGGCATGCCATCTGGAGGTTCCTTTACCTCAGCCTTGCCCAGCACGGAACCAACCGCGCCTATTCCCTTGAAATATGCATCGCGGGCAAAGTCATAACCGGAAGGACGAACCGGCTGTGGCAAGGGAAGTAATCGCACCTTTGCTTCAATGAAGTCCCCTGCGGCCAACCCGGAACCGGAGCGGATGCTTATTCTGGTGCGCAGTGGAATATCGCGACTTTCAACTCCGTCAACACTCTTCAACAGGACAATGAGGCGCGCGCCGCCTCCGACGCGATGATCGATGGTCTCAATAAAGCCGGTCATTTGCCCAATCACCGGTCGTTGAAGAACAGGGGTCTCCACAAACTGCATTCGTACTGCCCCGGCAACTAACCCTGCAAAAATTGCAAATATGGCGAGAGCGAGCCTTCGTAGCCCGATGCTCCTTCGACCTCTCCACGCAACCCATAGAAAGAAGCCTCCTCCAAGGAATGGAGGAAGAATAGTGGCCGTTCCATCCGTCTGAAAGAACAGAATAATTCCGCAGCCAAAGCACACCACGAACCAGCAGAACAGGCGTTGTCTTTCACATTCCAGTTGCAACCACCGGGATACCCGACATGACGCCTTCGACATCCATTCCCTTAGGGAAACTTCATCGACCGGGATTGACGCAGCAACATCATCGCTCGACGCAACGGCCGTTCCTGACCGAAGGCGGGAGAAAAATCGGCGACTAACGGAAAAAGAAGGCTCCATATAATTCCGACGCAATACAGCTTTTACTTAACGCGATGCCATCCACGTGGTAGACGACGGTCCAGCCAAGACTATATGGCTTCCTCTCCATTCACCATCGGTAAAATTCTCTTGCAATGACCAAACCTGTCATCACCCGCTTCGCTCCTTCACCCACTGGTTTTCTCCATATCGGAGGAGCTCGCACCGCCCTGTTTAATTGGCTTTTTGCGCGGCGATATGGCGGCAAGATGCTTTTGCGTATCGAGGATACGGACCGCGAACGGTCGACGGAGAGTGCGATCCAGGCCATCATTGATGGTCTGGATTGGCTCGGCCTGTCCTGGGACGATGATATCGTCTACCAGTTCAGCCGCGCCGCACGGCACAGGGAAGTTGCCGAGAGCCTGCTTAAGAGTGGTCGCGCATACCATTGCTATGCGACCCAGCAGGAGCTTGAGGAAATGCGGGAACTCGCCCGCAAGGAGGGCAGACCATCCAGATATGACGGACGCTGGCGCGACCGTTCACCGACGGAGGCTCCGAAGGACGTGAAGCCGGTCATCCGGCTGAAAGCTCCCCAGGATGGTGAAACTGTCGTCAATGACCTCGTGCAGGGCCAGGTGACGTGGCAGAACAAAGACCTTGATGATCTCGTCCTGCTGCGTTCAGACGGCACTCCAACCTATATGCTCGCCGTCGTGGTCGACGATCATGACATGGATGTGACTCATGTTATCCGTGGTGACGACCATCTCACCAATGCAGCACGACAGACGCAGATTTATAATGCATTGGGATGGGATATTCCCCAGATGGCGCACATCCCGCTGATTCATGGCGCGGATGGAGCCAAGCTCTCGAAGCGCCATGGCGCTCTCGGGGCGGATGCCTACCGTGCGCTGGGGTATCTTCCCGAAGCATTGCGCAATTATCTGGTTCGCCTTGGCTGGAGTCATGGTGATCAGGAAATTTTCTCAACCCAGGAAATGATTTCAGCTTTCGATCTTGAGCAGATCGGTCGTTCTCCTGCTCGCTTCGATTTCGCCAAATTGGAAAATCTCAATGGCCATTATATGCGCCAGACTGCCGATGAGCAGTTGCTGGTGGCCATCGAGACCATTCTTCCCGAGGTTGGACCGCAACGCGGCCTGCCCGACAAGTTGAATGACGAGTTGCGCAGCAGATTTCTGGCCGCAATGCCCGGCCTGAAAGAACGCGCCAAGACCCTCATCGAATTGATCGACAGTGCCTATTACCTGTATGCAAAGAGGCCGCTTTCCTTTGACGACAAGGCAGCGGGCATTTTGGCCGATGGAAGCCCTCGTGTCGTAGGCGTCTCATCGAAGCTGGAACAGGTTGCGGAGTGGAAAGCTGAGAATATTGAGGCTGTTATTCGTGCGCATGCACACGAAGTAGATGCCAAACTTGGCCAGGTGGCGCAGCCCCTGAGAGCCGCTGTAACCGGCCGCGCGACTTCCCCGGGGCTGTTTGAAGTCATGGCGGTGCTTGGCAAAGCGGAAACGATTGCGCGCATCAATGATAAAATTCCTCTTTCTTAAAGGGTTCGACCTCTGCGATACTGTTCTTTAGGCGTGGTTGAACCCTCCAAGGGGATACGATACCGACGCATTAAAGAAAATTGACCAGGGTCCTCTACCGCGTGTTCGCAAGGTCTTTCGACCGGTAGAAATACTGGCTAATGGAAATCGTGAGAAAAGGGTGGTTATTCCATGACAATCAAATCCAGCACTCTCACCATCGACGGCAAGCAGCTTGATTTGCCGGTTTATCATGGAACGTTAGGCCCGAGTGTCATCGATATCTCCAAGCTATACGGCGATACCGGCATCTTCACCTATGACCCGGGATTTACATCCACCGCCAGTTGCGAATCCAAGATCACATTCATCGACGGAGAAGAAGGAGTTCTTCTTTATCGCGGCTACCCGATCGAGCAATTAGCTGAACACGGCGACTTTCTGGAAACCTGTTATCTGCTGTTATACGGAGAACTGCCGACGGCAGCCGAGAAGGCAGATTTCGATATGCGCGTCACGCGCCACTCGATGGTCAACGATCAGATGACCCGGTTCTTCCAGGGTTTCCGCCGCGATGCACATCCCATGGCAATCATGGTCGGCGTTGTGGGTGCCTTGTCGGCATTCTATCATGACTCGATAGACATATCCGATCCACACCAGCGCATGATCGCATCAATGCGCATGATATCGAAAATGCCAACCATCGCTGCGATGGCATATAAATATTCCATCGGCCAACCGTTTGTCTCCCCACAAAACAGCCTTAACTACTCGTCCAATTTCCTGCGGATGTGTTTTGCGGTGCCGTGCGAGGAGTTTCAGGTCAATCCTGTCCTAGCCCGGGCACTTGATCGAATCATGATTCTTCATGCCGATCATGAGCAGAATGCTTCCACTTCCACAGTTCGCCTTGCCGGCTCATCTGGAGCTAATCCGTTTGCCTGTATTGCTGCAGGTATTGCCTGTTTATGGGGCCCAGCCCATGGCGGAGCCAATGAGGCAGCCCTTAAAATGCTGGAAGAAATCGGCACTGCTGATCGCATTCCAGAATATATCGCCAAGGCAAAAGACAAGAACGACCCGTTCCGGCTGATGGGCTTCGGTCACAGGGTTTACAAAAATTATGATCCGCGCGCGCGGATCATGCAGAAGACCACTCATGAAGTTCTCAACGAAATTGGCATCAAGGATGATCCGATTTTTGAAGTTGCTGTCGAGCTTGAGAAATTTGCGCTGAAAGATGATTATTTCATCGAGAAGAAGCTCTATCCGAATATAGACTTTTATTCCGGTATCACATTGCGGGCGATGGGTTTCCCAACATCGATGTTCACGGTGCTCTTCGCTCTGGCGCGCACTGTCGGCTGGATCGCTCAATGGATGGAGATGATTGACGATCCGATGCAGAAGATCGGCCGGCCGCGTCAGCTTTACACCGGCGAAGCTTTGCGTAACTACCGCTCTCTCTCCCAGCGGGGATAAATCTATTTTCTTGAGAGCTTGTCTTTTGAAAGGGGGCGCAGAGCCCCCTTTTTCATGCGCTGTGGAACAGCGGCTTTTCGTCGCGAGAATATTTATGATCCTCTGCAGGAAAGCATCGACATTTCATCATATCATGGCGAATGGCCTGGAGCGGATACACTTTCCCGCCCCCTGCTGCTTTGCATATGCTGGAGTATCTCCATGTCGACCGTTCTGATTGAAGAAAGTGAGCTGCAACAATTCTCGATCGCTGCGCTGCAGAAAGTGGGGATATCACAACAAGATGCAGAAACCGTAGCATCCGCCCTTATTGAGGCGGATCTTCGCGGGGTCGCTTCGCACGGTATTTCCGCCCTTTCGGGCTATATCAATCACCTCGAACGCGGGGGTGTGAAAAGGGATGCAATCCCGCGAATTCTTGTACAGGGACCTGCTTTCGCATCAATAGATGGCAGGGCTGGCTTTGGTCCGGTCGTTGCAAAATTTGCCACAGAACTCGCAATTGAAAAGGCTCGCCAGACCGGAATAGGCTTTGTAACAGCAATCATTTTGGAGCAGCGGCAGTTTATGCTTTGACGATAGCGGAAGCTGGGATGATCGGCCAGGTCGTGAGTAATACGCCACCCCTGATGGCTCCAACCGGTGGCAAGGGCCGTAAGATCGGAACCAATCCGTTCGCTGTAGCCGCACCAGCTGGCAAACATCCAGCCTTCGTTCTGGACATGGCGACAGCGACGGCGGCGCTTGGGAAAATTGTCGGCGCAGCAGCAAAAGGAAACTCTATTCCGGAAGGATGGATGCTCAGCCCGGAGGGAGCGGCAACCACCGATCCCAAACAGTTCCAGGAAGGAGGAGCGCTCATTCCTTTCGGCGATTACAAGGGGTACGGAATTTCTCTGGTTGTCGAGATACTATCAGGCGTGCTGACAGGCGCCGGAATCCTCAATGAAGTCACAAGCTGGCGGCGGGAGCCGGAGCAGGAAAGCCGGACAGGACACTCATTCCTCGCAATCAATGTAGAAGCATTCATGCCGCTTCAGGAGTTCAGGAAACGCATGGATAGAATGATTGATGCGATGCACGAAACGCCGCTCGCGCCCGGCGCAAAACGGATCTATGTCGCGGGGGAGATAGAGGCCGAGAATACGCAACGTTCCCGTTCCGAGGGAATCCTTCTGTCCAAGGTTACATTCTCTGACCTGGAGAGTCTGGCTGATCGCCTTGGAGTAAAATCGCCAGTGGTGAGGAGATAAATTACATCAGCTTTTATTCATGGCTTCGATGACAATACGGGCGGCCCGCTCACTTGGCTTTTCCTCCCCGATTTCCATAAGAACATCGAGTTTCCCGAATGCTTCCACCTGTTGTTGCCGTTCTTTGCTGTGCTGGAGAAGCGGAAGCAACGAGTCCGCAATCTTAGCTGGCGTGCAATCCCATTGTATCAGCTCCGGCACCACATTTTCCTGAAGGACAAGATTTGCGAGAACGATCGACGGGACTTTGATGAAATGACGGAACTGCTCCTCAAGTTTGGAGACCCGATATCCTACTGTCATTGGAACGCCGGAAAGGGCCAGTTCGAGAGTGACTGTACCGGAGGCGGCAAGAGCTGCATGGCCACTTCGAAATGCCGCCCATTTGGCTGCTTCACCATGCACGATATGAGGCTTTATCGGCCATTTTTCGGCTCGCTCTGCAATTTCATCAGCAAGATGAGAAACCGCGGGAATGATGACCTCCGGCTCTTCCGATAACTTGGCTATAACAAGGCCGAGGGCCTCTCCAAATGGCTCCATCAGGCGCGATATCTCTGAACGACGACTTCCCGGAAGAACAAGGAGCCTGCTGCGCTGCTCTCCCAAAGGAGTCCGTTCTCCCGGAGCGGGTCGAAGTTCGTTCAATCGCTCAATCAGAGGATGTCCGACATAGGAACATTGAGGACCGTTCAATCTGCGATGAACGTCCGGTTCGAATGGCAGGATCGCCATAAGGTGATCGATATAAGGGCGCATCTTCTTTGCACGTCCCGGACGCCATGCCCATACCGAAGGGCTGACATAATCGACGATAGGGATATGCGGAGCCCGTTTTCGAACTCGCTTCGCCACCCGGTGCGTGAAATCCGGACTATCGATGATGACGAGAACATCAGGATTGGCAGCAATGATATCATCTGCCGTTCTGTTAATCCGCTCAATCAGAACATGCAGGCGACCAATTACAGCGGACAGCCCCATTACGGCGATGTCTGAGAGGGGAAATAAACTCCCTACCCCTTCATCAGCCATGGCGTGACCACCCACGCCTTGGAAGATCAAAGGCGAGGATGAAGCGCACCGTAACGAGCGGATAAGCCGTGCTCCAAGCTGATCTCCGGACTCTTCCCCGGCAACGAGATAAATCTTGCGTTCACTGCCCGCAATTTCGCTCATGACGCATCCACGCTTTGTTTCGTGCCTAACCTGCACGGATACCGAGTAAGTAGATATTCAGACGATCGGCTTCCCTGATTGTCTCTTCATATTTCAAAATGAGAGTTCTGCCTGTTCCGATAGCAATTCCGCTCAAACCCGCCTTCGCCGCTTCACGCACTGTTTTGGGACCGATCACCGGCATATCGATACGTAAATCCTGCTGGATTTTTGCCGTTTTAACCAGCACGCCACCCTGCGGAGGGGCTGAGCTTCCCCCCAAAAAGCGTCTTTTATGAAGGGACGCTACGCGATGCAGCATCTGGTCGGTTCCCTCCGGTCCTTCAATTGCCAGAACCCGCTGTCCCGAAACGACGACACCCTGGCCGATATCGTAATGAGAAAGCGAATTAAGAACCTCCAACCCCAGCTCGATGGAGCGATGATCGGCTTCTGTCGGCTGGCGTTTTGCAAAACTGCCCTCGGCGCTCATTATGTCCGGAGCAATTTCATGTGCGCCGATAACGTGAAAACCGTTTTCCTCGAGAAGAGTAATGGCGCCGCGCAGCAGGTTATCATCACCGCGTGCAACGATCTGCTTCAGTTCCTGCATGTTGAAGAAGAGTGAATATGATCCGAGCAACGCTGAGGCCCTCGGACGCCTGACCGCCCCGGCCAACACCACGGCTTCCGGCTGCCACTCTTCAAGACAGGCCATTATCCCTTTAACATCGAGCAGATCAATCACCTTATCAGCTCGGCGTTTCAGATCATTGTCGGCAAAACCTCTGAATGCGATAATCCGGCTGCAACGATTTTCCTTCTCCAACCGGTCAGCCAATGTGGCAGGAAGGGTTCCTGCACCTGCCAGAATAGCAACGGGACCGGGAGAAGACCTGCGAGACATTATGCTGCCGAGTTGCCCATGTCGCGGGGCGTGCAAACGGCTCTTTCCTTGCTTGCCCGGATGAAATCAAGAATCTCGTGAACAATCTCTTCACCGGAGAACTCCGCCGCAACGTCTTCAACACGTTCTGCCAGAGTGCCTTCGTTGGCAAACAAAGCACGATATGCGCGGCGCAGTTCATGTATCTGTTCGCGAGAAAAGTTCCGCCGTTTGAGACCGATGATATTCAGCCCGGCAAGGTAGGCACGGTTTCCCATCGCCATCCCGAAAGGAATGACGTCATTCTCGATAGCAGACATCCCTCCGATGAAAGCATGGTGACCGATGCGAACAAACTGATGAATGCCGGCACCGCCGCCAACTATAACGTAATCACCAATAAAACAATGTCCCGCAGGCATGACGTTATTGGAAAAAATGACGTGATTGCCTATCTCACAATCATGGGCCACGTGGGAATTGGCAAGAAACAGGCAATTATTGCCGATTGTAGTCGTCATCCTGCCATGTGCGGTACCGGGGTTCATTGTCACCCCTTCCCTGATCGTGCAATCCGCGCCTATGACGAGGGTTGATTCCTCACCTCGATATTTCACATCCTGGGGAGGATGACCGATCGACGCGAAAGGAAATATACGCGTACGCTCACCGACGATGGTGCGCCCGACAACCGTTGCATGGCTGACGAGCTCGCTTCCAGCCGCAAGTTCCACATCGGAACCAACGAAGCAGAACGGTCCGACCCTGACTCCTTCACCCAGTTTGGCACCGGGCTCGATCACGGCGGAAGGATGGATTAAAATCTGCTCGTATTCGCTCATCAAGTGCCAACCATAGCGCTGAGTTCGGCTTCGCAAACGAGCGCGCCGTTAACCCTGGCTTCGCCGCGATACCACCACATATTACGCCGGTTGTTGATTTTACGCATGTGGTACTCGACCACATCCCCCGGGACGACGGGCTTGCGAAACTTCACCTTGTCGATTGTCATGAAGTAGACGTGCTTTGGACGTGCCTCCTGCGACAATTTTGAGAAAACACAGATAGCTCCGGCCGTCTGAGCCATTCCCTCAATCAAGAACACTCCGGGAAAAACCGGAGCCGTTGGAAAATGGCCGGTAAACTGAGGCTCGTTGTAGGTAACGTTCTTGATGCCAACACAGGAATTGTCACCATCGATATCAACGATCCGGTCAACGAGCAGGAATGGATAGCGGTGAGGCAGGAGATCAAGAATCTTGATAATATCGACCGCCTCAAGCTTATTGGCCGGTTCCGTCATAAAGCTTTCCCCATTTACGAATTGGTGAACTCATTCGTCATTTTCTTTGTCCGAATCGGGCGATTTCGCCGATGGACGTTTTTCAGCTAACGCCTTGAGGGTATAAACCTCACGCATCCATTTCTTGATCGGGCGAGCCGGAGACCCCCCCCAGGTCTCACCTGCAGGGATATCGTTGGCGACATTACTCGCGGCGGCGATCATCACGCCTTTGCCTATATGACGATGCCCGCTCAGGCCGGTCTTGCCCCCGACAACAACATAATCATCCAACGTGCAGGATCCGGCAATTCCGACATGCGCGACAATCACACAATGTCGACCAATCGTGACGTTATGCCCGATCTGAACCAGATTATCTATCTTGGTTCCCTCTCCGATCACCGTATCGCGACTGGCACCACGATCAATGGTGGTATTCGCTCCGATCTCGACATCGTCCTGAATGATGACGCGACCGATCTGGGGGACTTTAAGATGTCCTCCAGGCCCCATGGCAAAACCAAACCCGTCCTGACCGATACGAACCCCCGGATGGATGATAACCCGATTGCCGATGAAAGAATTGGTTACGGTTGCCTGGGAAGCGATGGCGCTATCACGACCGATTCGCACATGCGCACCAATAACGGCGTGAGAACCAATAAGCGTTCCGGATCCGATTTCTGCGTGAGGGCCGATGACGGCGCCCGGATCGACAATCACTCCCGGCTCAAGACGGGCTGTGGGGTGCACGAAAGACCCTGGAGATATTCCCGTAGCATCAAACCCCGTTTCAGGACGCAACGATGATGGAAACATCAGCGCCAGAACCTGGGCGAAAACCCGATAAGGCTGGGGAGTCAGAAGCGTAACGACAGTGTCTGGGACTTTCAAAGCGAAACGCTTCGAAACGAGACAAAAACCGGCACCCGTAGCCGCAAGATGAGGCACATATGCCGGGTTATCCATATAAGCTATGTCGAATGGTCCAGCCGTTTCCAGTGGAGCAGCGTTATGGATGACCTGCTCGGGATCAACACCCTCCGGTAGCTCAATGTTGCCAAGCTTTACTACCTGGCTAATCTTTACTTCACTGCCGCGAGGGAAAAAATTTGGCTCAACCATTAAAAACACTTTTAGGGCGCTGTTTCAGGACAGCGCCCTTGTCATAAGGTTAGAAGCGGGTACCGCCGGAGAACCGGAATGCTTGCGTCTCATCGCCACCAACTTTGGTTCCGTTATAACGGAAGCCATCGTCCTTGCTAAGAGCGTAGGCGTAATCGAAGCGAATCGGGCCGAGAGGCGAATTCCACAACAGTGAAGCACCAACAGACGAACGGATCGTATGCTTGTCACGAACCGTAATGCAATTCTGTGGCGTATCAGAGTTGTTTGAGCACTGTCCGGGAGCAAAACCGGTCAATAGCGGATTGAATGTGCTGTTCGGGAAAAAGGTTTTACCCTCATAACCGAATAGCGTACCCGCATCGGCGAAGACCGCGCCTTTCAGGCCCAGTTCGCGCGGCAGAAGCGGGATCGGGAACTGAACTTCGAGAGAGCCACCGAAATACGTGGTACCACCGACCGCATTAGCCTCGGAGTCATAAGTCGAAACATCGCGCGGCCCGATACCGGATGGCGCAAAACCACGAACCAATGTTGGGCCGAGGAAGAAGTTATCGACAATGCGCAGGTCATTGCCGCCGATTGCCCTGATGTGACCACCCTGAATGCGAGCAATACCGACGAAGTCGTCATACAACTCACGGTAATAGCGGGCATCACCGGTGATACGGAAATACTTCGAATCGCCACCGAGACCAGCCACATCGGGCTTCAGTTCGGCATAGATACCCGACCGTGGATCACGCGTACTATCCAGCGTGTTGTAGACCAGCGTTACACCGGCCAATGACGTAAGGGTTTTACCTGCAGCTTCCTTGATTGCCAGAGACGCTTCGCCATTGTTTTCACAAGAGTAACGGCTCACGGTTCCATCCGGATTAAAGCCGGTAAGACCATAAATCGGATAAGTACAATCATTGAATGGATCAGACAGCGTATTCGGGATCTTCAGCTCTTGCTGATAGAGCGAGTACCTGAATGTAACGCCGATCTCTTCCGTGACAGGCAGACCCAAACGCAACTGACCACCGGTCATGCGATTCGTATAGCGGGAATACTTGGTCTCGTCGCTGTACTTGGAGAACAGATCGAAACCGGCCGCCATGCGGTAGCCAAGGAAATAGGGCTCCGTGAACGAGAAGTCCACACCCTGCGACCTCTGGCCGAGCGAACCGGCAATACGCACGTATTGTCCACGCCCAAGGAAGTTGGTCTCGGTAACGGCAACCTCACCAATAAAACCGTCTGAGGTCGAATAACCACCCGAAACGGAGAAGGAGCCTGTGGGCTGATCCTCCACGTCCACATTCAGAACGACGCGATCAGGGCCAGACCCCGGTTCATTGGTGATACGAACGCGCTTGAAATAGCCAAGATTGTTCAACCGGCGCTCGGCACGCTCCACTAAAACCTTGTTGTATGCATCGCCTTCGCCAAGGTCGAATTCACGACGAATGACGTTATCGCGTGTCCGGTTATTGCCTCGAATATTGATTCGCTCGACATAAACGCGAGGACCTTCTTCAACGACATAGCCGAGATTAATCGTGCGGGTCGCGGGATCGCGTGTCCCGACAGGCCGAACCTGGGCAAAAACGTGACCCTTCCTACCCACATTGGTGGTCATTGCCTGAACCGTCTTCTCGACGGCATCAGCATTATAGACATCACCGGAGGACGTAGCCACCTGCCCTTTCAGCTGGGCGGTATCGACATCGCCAATACGAGAATCGACATCAACAGTCCCAACACGGTACTGCTGGCCCTCATCGATATTGATCGTGATGATATAGCCGCCCTTGGCTTCATCAAAGACGGCATCCGCTGAGGTAATCTGGAAATCGGCAAAGCCGTTCTTCAGATAAAAGCGACGGATCAACTCCTGATCGGACGCAAGGCGATCCGGATCAAAGACGTCCGAATTCTTGAAGAAACTGAGAAAATTCATCTCAGTCGTAGTCATCAGACCACGAAGCTTGCTTGACGAGAAAGCGTTATTGCCGACAAAATTAATTGCCTTGACGCCCGTCTTATCACCTTCAACGATGGTAAAAACGACATCCACGCGACCATTGGGAAGATCGACAAGGCGGTATGTCACCTGCGCGAGCCCGCGCCCGGTCCGGCGATAGACCTCGAGAATACGTTCAATGTCGGAATTCAGTGAAGCGCTCGTCACATGCGCGAAAGGCTTTGCGGAGACTTCAGCACTAAGAATGGCCTTATCGATTTTCTTGTTGCCCTCGAAGACAACGCGATTGACCGTCTGTCCCCGGTTGCTTTCCGCCTTGGCTCGCCTTGCGCCTTCTGGAGCGTCCTGAGCGATAGCCGAGGTGCCGACCAAGGCAAATGTGGCGACAGCCATCCCAACAGCTGCGACAGCGGTTTTAGCCGAGTTACGCCGGCATATTGTAGTCATCGACATCATCGAAGCCCGTCTTTGTTGTTGTGTTCCTGCAGTTCAAGACCACAGGCCGGGCAGGAAAACCCGGAGAGAATACCAATCTGCTTCTACAGACTTTCTTTCAAGATGCAAATCACCCAATGGCACTCAACCACGGTATTTTTAGCATCCGTTGCTTCCGTGTCACGTTCATACGGGAGGCGATGACACGAAAATACGAGTCAAATCATTCCATGAGACCACTACGATCAGTGTCAATATCAAGGCAAAACCGAGGCGGAAGGCAATCTCCTGAATCCTTTCATCCAAAGGCCGACGGCGTATCGCCTCGATGGCGCAGAAAACAAGATGGCCGCCATCCAGAACAGGAACTGGCAATAAATTAACCATCCCGATAGAAACAGAAAGGAACGCAACGTATCCAACCAGCGCGAGCATGCCCAAACCTGCGACATGACCCGTCATCTGGCCTATTCCGACAGGGCCGGATAATTGTTTGAACGACACCTGTCCCGTTATCAACTTGCCTATGGTGGTCAATGACTGGCTGATAATCGACCAGGTTTCCCTACCCCCTTCAACAACAGCGCCCATTGGGCCGAAGGAAACCGCATGCCAACGCTCCGGGAGCTGGGCATTTACCTTGAAACCGAGCTGCCCTGCCTCGACAGGACCAACCGGAGTTGTCACCCATTCCAGCTTTGGCGTTGCTGTAAGCGAGACTTCCGCACCTGCGCGTTGAACCCTTATCTGGAGAGGCCTTTCGGGGCTGAGCGTGATGTGCTGCACCACGTCGGGAAAACTGACGACCTTTGAACCATCTATGGAAAGAATCAGATCTCCTGCTTTCAGCCCGGCCGCTTCGGCACGGCCGCCAACGATGACTTCGTCAATTCTCGGCTCCAGCACTGTTTTGCCATAGGCCATGAAGAAACCGGCAAAAATCACAATGGAGAAAATGAAATTGGCCAAAGGCCCCGCAGCAATGATTGCCGCCCGTTTTCCAACGGACTGACGCGGGAAACTGATCGCCCTCTCTTCCGGCGTCATGCCGTCGACTTCCTCACCGTCGGGCATGCTGGCGGCATTCAGGTCGCCTACGAAGCGAACATATCCGCCCAATGGCAGCAGTGAAACTTTCCAGCGGGTCCCCTTCCGGTCAGTCCATCCAAAAAGCTCCCTGCCAAATCCAATGGAAAACTCACGCACCCCTACGCCACACCAGCGACCGACAATGAAATGGCCGAACTCATGAACGAAAACGATGATGGAAAGAACGACAATGAAAGAGACCAGCGAAAACAAGCTGCTCCAGGCAACCATATCTCCAAGCCTTGTCAGGATCGTACCAAGGGTGTCAAACATGCTTCAGTCGTACCTCTTATAAAGTCATGAGAGCGTTTTCCACTTGAATTAAGTCGGAAAAATGCTCGGATACCTTTTCCATCAAATCAGAACACGCTCGAGACTCAGCGAGCGGTCAATGTCATCAGCTTCTGCTCGGCAAATATGAGCGCCTCATCGTGAACAGCAAGAGCTTCGTCCACGCTTTCCGGGGTTCTGTGTGCTTTGCCCGAAAAAGCATCGCAGACTTCTGCAACAAGGGCAAATATACCATAGAATGCTATCTGGCCGGCCATGTAGGCAGCAACGGCAACTTCGTTGGCGGCATTCAAAGCAACGGGCATTCCCCCACCTGCTGCCATAGCCGCCCGGGCCAAGCCGAGGCACGGAAAGCGATCCTCATCAACCCTCTCAAACCTCAATTGGCCAATCGCCGCAAGATCAAGACGAGGAAACGGCATTTCAAGCCGTCTCTCGAACCCCAGCGCATTGGCAATCGGTATTTTCATGTCAGGGGCAGCCAGACCGGCCGTGACCGAGCCATCCCGCCATTGAGCCATTGCATGAATGATCGCATCCGGATGAACAACGACGTCCAGCTTTTCCGGAGCAAGATCAAAGAGGTGATGAGCTTCAATCAGCTCAAGGCCCTTGTTCATCAGGGTTGCTGAATCAATCAGAATCTTCGCTCCCATGGACCATACCGGATGCGCCGATGCCTCTGCAGCCGAGGCTGCACGAATACGCTGCTTGTCCCATGTCCGGAAAGGCCCGCCCGAAGCGGTCAAGGTTGCAACAGTCACGTCACTCCGCTCGCCTGAGGCCAGCGCCTGCTGCAACGCATTATGTTCGGAATCAACTGCCGCAATGTCGGCTCCGATGCGCTGCGCGTCCTTCATGAAGGATCGTCCCGCACAAACCAGGCTTTCCTTGTTGGCAAGGGCAATACGACGCCCCTTGCGAAGGGCGGCATGTGTCGGGCGCAGGCCTGCGGTACCGGCTATAGCGGCTATCACAACATCTGAAGGCCTATCCACGGCCTCCAGGATTGCCGTTTCTCCCGCACCACATCCGATACCGCTCCCGGTAAGAGCTTCACGCAAAATTTCCAGTTTTGAATTGTCGGCAAGGGCGGCATATTGCGCATTTAATGTTCGCGCCGTATGGGCGAGCGCGACAGCGTCATGTCCACCAACCACTGCCTCTACCGAAAAACTATCAGGATGTGACAGTATGACATCGGTTGCAGATCGTCCAACCGATCCGGTTGCCCCCAATATGGTAACCCGCCTCATCTTTATCCCCAATTGTGGACGAGTTGAGAAGCGAACATGCACATCCCCAGAAAGGCGACCGCAGCCCAGAAACCATCAAGTCTGTCCATGACTCCACCATGGCCGGGTATCAGGAAACTTGAATCCTTAACCCCGAAATGGCGTTTCAGCGCCGACTCCGCCAGATCCCCGCCCTGAGACAAGATGGAAGCGATCGCGGAAAAAATTCCAACCTGGCGCCAGGACATCAATCCGGTTCCATTGTCCAGGAACAGGACCACCGCTATACCTGCGAGAGTTCCTGTTGCCAGACCGCCGCAAAAGCCGGACCATGTCTTGTTAGGGCTGACACGCGGCCATAACTTCGGCCCTCCAAGCGATCTGCCGACAAAATAAGCGGCAATGTCCGTTCCCCAGACAACGGCAAAAACCCAAACGATGTTCGACCAGCCATTTCCCGGAATTTCGCGAATGTAGGAAGGAAAAAAAGCAATGACGCCCGCATAGCAAATTCCAAACGCAATCCAGCGGCGATCACGTTCGGTACGCCCCAAAAAAGTGGCGGCGGATGAAAAGGCGAAGATTGGAACCAGCGCAAGGAGGCCCCAACCAGTCGAGAGATGCGGGATTGCGGATAGAAGCCCCAATGCGACCGAAGCCACCAGGACAGCACAAAAACGCGGCGCGAATGTCTTCACATCCGCCATGCGTAGCCACTCCCAACAAATTGCTATTGCTGCAAGCGCCCAGAATGCGCCAAAAAGCTTTCCCCCTTCCCAGGCGACGAACAATGCAGCGCAAATCAAAAGCACCGCTGAAATGGTACGCTTTACAAGCTCGGTGGAGGGTCCGCGACCCTGGGTCGCTTGAGGAGGTTGGGATTCAATAACCATATCAGTGCGGCTAACTTACAAGCCGCCAAAGCGGCGCTCGCGACGCCCGTATTCTTCTAATGCCATTTCAAGTGCTCCCCGGTCGAAATCAGGCCAATAGATTGGAAGAAACAAAAATTCCGAATAGACAGTCTGCCACATCAGAAAGTTTGAAACTCTCTGCTCACCAGATGTCCGGATGACGATATCAGGATCGGGAACTCCGGCAGTATACAATTTGCTTTCCACCATTGTCAGGTCAATGTCATCGCTGCTTATCAGCCCCGCTTCGACATCCCTGGCAATGAGGCGGACTGCATCAACGACTTCCTGGCGTCCGCCGTAATTGAAAGCTATCAGAAGAGTCATACCGGTATTATTCCGGGTTAGTTCTTCTGTTTCCGCAAGAAGGCCGAGAATATCGGCAGCCAGTCCCACTCTGCTGCCTATGATTCTAACGCAAATGTTCTTGGCGTGCAGATCAGCCAGGTCACGCCTGACAAATACTTTCAACAGCATCATGAGGTCCGAGACCTCTTGCGCGGGACGACGCCAGTTTTCCGAAGAAAACGCAAAAATCGACAGATAGGGCACTCCGATTTCGGAAGCTGCCCTGATCGTCCTCCTCAAGGCTTCCACACCTCTGCGGTGTCCCTCCAGACGAGGAAGCCCCCTTTCCGCAGCCCAGCGACCGTTACCGTCGCAAATGACTGCGACATGAGCAGGCATATCCCGCCCCTTTTCATGAGCAGGTATTGCCGTCAATTTTATTGTTTCCTGACCCATGCAGATTACTCAACCACCAGACGTGATATCACACCTGCATGATTTCCTTTTCCTTGACTACCAAAGTGGCGTCGATCTCGGCAATGGTGGCATCGGTGGCCTTCTGAACCTGATCAATATCACGCTTTTCCTCGTCTTGGCTGATCTGGTGATCTTTTTCCAGTTTCTTCAGCGTGTCCATACCGTCACGGCGCACATGGCGCACGGCAATCCGGGCCTCTTCGGCATATTTATGAGCAACCTTAACCAATTCCTTGCGGCGCTGTTCCGTTGTTTCAGGAATGCGCAACCGGATGATCTGTCCCTCGGTCTGCGGATTGAGTCCGAGATCCGATGTCATGATCGCCTTTTCAACAGCGTTGACCATGCTGCGGTCCCATACCTGAATCGACAGTAGCCGGGGCTCCGGAACGGATACCGTTGCAAGTTGTGGCAGCGGCGTTGTCGCGCCGTAGGCCTCAACCTGAATCGGATCGAGAATGGACGGAGAAGCACGCCCTGTTCTCAAGCTATTGAGATCATGCTTGAGAGAATTGACGGCGCCCTGCATTCGGCGTTTGATGTCGTTAATATCAAAAGTGGCAGTCATCGTTTTCATCCTGGCCTGATTTGAAAGAGGGCTTACGCTACCGACGCTGTCGCATCAAGGCACAACGATCGTAGATGGCGCTGTCCCTTCCAAAATCGCGGTTATTGAACTTGGAGCGTGAACGCTACCGACGATGATCGGTAATTTACCCTCGCGCGCAAGCGCGAATGCAGCCGTATCCATAACTTTCAAGTCCTGAGAGATAGCTTCATCATGGGTAAGCCGCGGGAAGCGAACGGCTTTCGGGTCCTTTTTTGGGTCTGAGGAGTAGACGCCGTCAACCTGCGTCGCCTTCAAGACCGCATCGCATCTCAATTCCGCTGCCCGCAATACGGCTGAAGTATCTGTTGTAAAGAACGGGTTGCCGGTTCCGCCTGCGAGCACGATCACCTGCCCTTTTTCAAGGTGGCGAAGGGCCGGCTGACGGGCGTATGTTTCACAGATCGTCGGCATGGAGACAGCGGACATCGTACGGGCGGAAACCCCTGCGGCATTTAGCGCATTCTCAATAGCCAGGGAATTCATGACCGTTCCCAGCATGCCCATGGCGTCCGCAGTGGCACGGTCAATCCAGCCTGCGGCGCTCATACGTGCCCCCCTGATGATATTGCCACCGCCGATGACAATAGCAATCTCGAAGCCCCTCTCGGTCGCCTTGACGATATCATGAGCAAAAGCGGCCAAAGTCTGCGGATCAAACCAATATCCATCCTGGGCAGCTAGCGCCTCTCCAGAGAGTTTCACCAGAACCCGCCGATAAGCTAATGCCATGACGCCAACCTCTACCTTTTTCCCGATAAGAAAACGGCGGCTGTTGCGCCGCCGTTATTTGTTGATTACGCCTTCGTACCGGCGGCCGCTGCGACCTCGGCAGCGAAATCGAGAGTTTCTTCTTTTTCTATACCCTCGCCCAGCGCGTAGCGAACGAAACCGGTCAGAGCAACAGGCCCTCCGACCTTGCCTTCGGCTTCCTTCAATACCTGTGCCACGGTCTTCGACGAATCGTGAACGAAAGGCTGATTTAGCAAGGTTACTTCCTTGAAATAGGTCTTGATGCCGCCTTCGACAATCTTTTCGAGGACCTGAGCGGGCTTGCCAGAATTCTTCTCGGCCAGAATAGCCTTCTCACGCTCAATTATCGCTGCATCAATACCAGTTTCGTCAACAGCGAGCGGGTTGGAAGCAGCGATATGCATCGCAATCTGGCGACCAAGGGTGGCCAGCACATCGACGTTACCTGTCGATTCCAGAGCCACAATAACAGCGATCTTGCCAAGGCCCTCACTGATGACGTTGTGGACGTAGCTGGCAATGAAGCCATTCTTGACCTGCAATGTGGAAACGCGACGCAGCGTCATGTTCTCGCCGATAGTGGCGATCAACTGCTGCAACTTGTCCTTCACCGTGCCGGCTTCGCCCGGAAAGTGAGCTTGCTCAAGGCTTTCGAGCGTACCAGCTCCGTTCAGGGCGACCTTGGCGACTTCACGCGCGAATGCCTGGAACTGATCGTTGCGCGCTACGAAATCGGTTTCGGAATTGACCTCGACCACAGCAGCGTAATGCCCGGAAGACTCGACAGCGACAAGCCCTTCTGCCGCGACTCGACCAGCTTTCTTTGCAGCACGGGACAGACCTTTTTTGCGGAGCCAGTCGATAGCAGCTTCGATATCGCCCCCCGTCTCGTTCAGAGCGGATTTGCAGTCCATCATACCAGCGCTAGTCTTCTCGCGCAGCTCCTTGACCATAGCGGCCGTGATCGTAGCCATAGCTTTTCCTTCCGGATCAATAAATTAATCTCGAGCATTTTGCAGAAAAGTGAAAACCAGTTTCTACGAAAATGCGATAAATGCAAATCAGAGCAGCGGGGGAAATCGATTCCGAACACGCGACTCTTGACCATGATAGCGGGAGCCCGGCGTTGGTGAAGAACGCCGGGCTCCAATCAGATGCAAAACTGCATTTCACCGACGCCATCGGGCGCCGAGAAATATCAAGCCGCTTCGATCATGGCCCGGGCCAGGGAAACCCAGCCGTCGCGATCAATACGACCATTCAGCTTCAACTCGCCATCAACCTTGGCAACATCTTCCGGCTTCATCGCCGCAATCTGCCAGTAGTGGAAGACACCGGCGTCATTGAGTTTCTGCTCCAGCTCCGGGCCGACGCCAGCGAGCTTGGTCAGATCATCAGGGGCACCGCGCGGCGCGGTGAGAAGCTCGAAAGCCTCGACAGTTTCACCAGCCTCGACTTCAACCGGGAGCTCTTCGATGACCGGCGCTTCGGATGCACCAATGTCAATACCAAGATCACCCTGGCCACGAGAAATGCCATCGATCGCTGCGCGAGCGATCAGTTCGCAATAAAGCGAAATCGCACGTCCGGCATCGTCGTTACCCGGGATCGGGAACGTGATTCCATCCGGATCGCAATTGGTGTCGATGATCGCGACAACCGGAATGCCAAGACGGGCAGCTTCCTTGATCGCAAGCTGTTCCTTGTTCGTATCAATGACGAACAGCATGTCGGGCGTGCCGCCCATATCCTTGATTCCGCCAAGAGCGCGCTCAAGCTTATCCTTTTCGCGGGTAAGCATCAGGCGCTCTTTCTTGGTCAATCCCTGACCACCGCCGGCAATGATTTCGTCAACCTTGCGAAGGCGCAGAATAGAAGCCGAGATGGTCTTCCAGTTGGTCAGCATACCACCGAGCCAGCGCGCATTCACGTAATACTGGGCCGAACGCTTGGCTGCCTCTGCGACGGCATCCTGCGCCTGACGCTTGGTACCGACGAACAGAATGCGTCCGCCACGGGAAACCGTATCGCTCACGGCCTGAAGGGCGCGATGAAGCATCGGCACGGTCTGCGCCAGATCGATAATGTGAATGTTGTTGCGGGTTCCAAAGATGTACTCAGCCATCTTGGGATTCCAGCGGTGGGATTGGTGGCCGAAATGGGTGCCAGCTTCCAGCAGCTGACGCATCGTGAAATCAGGTATCGCCATAATCTATTCTCCGGTTGTTCCTCCGCGGAAAAGTGAGCCGACCCTATGCCGACCACCGGGCAGCCTTTGAATAAGGCAAATTCCGCGTGTGAGATGAGCCAGCCTATAAGGGCAAACTGCCTGCATGACAAGGGCAGTCGCCCATAAATTCCGCCTCATCTACATTTTCACCAGCCCGCAAAGGCCTCGAAAATGCAGATGCAAAGGGGTGTTTTGTACTGCGGAAGCCGATCTAGCTTATCTCGACATGAACCACTCCGGGAACCGCGCGGATCGCGCCGGCAATCTGCGGGGTTGCCTGATATTTGCCGGGCAGCTTAATTTCCACCTCCTGAGCGCCTTCCTTAAGAATAAGGACTAGTGAAACCTCACCTTCGCCACGTGCAGTCAATCTTTGCTGGACGCTCGCCAAAGGCTGCTCGTCGCGCACAAAAATCCTCATTCCCTTCTGATATTTGGCAACGGCTTCATCAAGAGGTTCAACCATCTGAACGCGTGCCCGAACGTCGTCACCTTCGACGCTGGCCTGCAGAACCAGCGAAACAATGCGTCCCGGCTCCAGAATATCGCGAAAACGCAACAAGCCTTCAGAGAAAAGGATGGCTTCGAAATGCCCGCTTTGATCTGAAAAATTCAAAATCCCCATCTTGTTGCCGGATTTCGTGCGACGCTCAGCACGATCAAGAACGCTGGCCGCAACCCTGCCGATGGTCGCTCCTGCTCTGACGCTCCTGCAAAATTCGGTCCACGTCTGGACTCTCAGCTTCTGCAGCAGCTCGCCATATTCATCGAGAGGATGCCCCGACAGGAAGAAACCCGCCGCATCATATTCCTTCTGGAGTCGCTCTGCCGCGGGCCAGGGCTCGTAAGGAGGAATACGGAGCGTGACATCAGAAGAACCCACTCCTCCGAACATGTCCATCATGCCACCTTCCCTCGCCTGCGCAGCCTGAGAAGCAAGGCTCAAGATAGCCTCAATCGCGGCGGCAGCTTTGGCTCGGTCTGGTTCGAGTTCGTCCAATGCGCCAACCGCAACCAGGCTTTCCAGAATACGCCTGTTGACGAGTTTCGGATTCAGACGTCGGGCAAGATCATGCAAATCCTTGAACGGCTCGCCCCCCCTTGCCTCTATCAAGGATTCTATCGCATGGAGCCCGACGCCCTTGACTGCGGCAAGCGCGTAGTGGATCGCGCCATCGCGCACATCGAACAATGCGCCTGATCGATTGACGGAAGGCGGTAGTACCTTGATGCCGAGACGCTGGGCCTCGCGCCTAAACTCGGCAAGCTTATCAGTGTTATCGAGGTCCATGGTCATCGAGGCGGCCAGGAACTCTACAGGATAATTGGCCTTCATATAGGCCGTTTGATAAGCAACAAGGGCATAAGCGGCCGCGTGACTCTTGTTGAAGCCGTAATCTGCGAACTTCGCCAGAAGATCGAATATCTCATTGGCTTGCTGGCTTCCCAATCCACGTTCGGTCGATCCGCTCAGGAAGCGCCCCCGCTGCGCGTCCATCTCTGCCTTGATCTTCTTGCCCATCGCGCGCCGAAGCAGATCGGCGTCTCCGAGGGAATACCCGGCCAGTGTCTGGGCCACCTCCATCACCTGCTCTTGATAGACGATGATGCCGAATGTCTCTTTAAGAACTGGTTCAAGTTTATCGTGTAAGTACCAATTTTTTTTGTTGTTATCTTCCTTGCCGAGCTTGCGTGAGCAATAAATCGGGATATTCGCCATAGGACCTGGCCGGTAAAGCGCCACGAGCGCGATCAGGTCTTCAAACCGATCCGCCTCCATCTCGACAAGCGCTTTACGCATGCCCGCGCTTTCAACCTGGAACACGCCGACCGTCTCGCCGCGCTGCAATTGCTCGTAGGTTTTCGGATCGTCGAGAGGTATCGCCGAGAGATCGATCTGGATTCCTCGCAGGGCTACCAGTTCAACGGCACGGCGCAGCACCGTCAGGGTTTTCAGGCCGAGAAAGTCGAATTTCACCAATCCTGCCTGCTCGACCCATTTCATATTGAACTGGGTGACACGCATTCCGGTCTTTGGGTCTCGGTATAGCGCCACCAGTTCTTCCAGCGGCCTGTCCCCGATCACAACACCGGCGGCATGGGTCGAAGCATGGCGATGCAGCCCCTCCAGCTTCTTCGCCATGGCGAGCATCCGTGCAACGATCGGCTCCTCCTCCATGGCCGCCTGAAGCTTGGGTTCGCCTTCAATCGCCTGTTTCAGTGTCACAGGATTAGCCGGGTTTTGAGGAATAAGCTTGGTCAGCTTGTCCACCTGGCCATAGGGCATCTCAAGTACTCGCCCGACATCGCGCATCACGCCGCGGGCTAGCAGGGTTCCGAATGTGATGATCTGCGCGACCTGATCGGCGCCATAACGCTGCTGCACGTATTCGATCACGCGTTCACGACCTTCAACGCAGAAATCGATATCAAAGTCGGGCATCGACACACGTTCCGGATTAAGGAAGCGCTCGAACAGCAAACTGAAACGTAACGGGTCAAGATCGGTGATCGTCAATGCATAGGCGACAAGCGAACCCGCACCCGAACCACGCCCAGGCCCCACCGGGATATTATGCTCCTTGGCCCACATGATAAAATCGGAAACGATCAGGAAGTAACCGGGGTACTGCATCCTGGTAATTACGGAAACTTCGTAGCTCAGGCGATCCCGATAATCCTGCTCGGTCAATCCGGGAGCCGGGCCATGAGCAGCGAGGCGCTTCTCCAGCCCCTTCTCGGCCTGGAGGCGCAATTCTTCGCCCTCATCAATTGCCTCTTCATCGCCTCGACTGAAAGTGGGCAGAATCGGCTTTCGCGTCGAAACGCGATAAGAGCACCGCATTGCGATCTCGACACTCGCCTGGCAGGCATCGGGCAGATCGGCGAACAGCTCCACCATTTGCTGGCGTGTCTTGAAATGATGCTGCGGCGAAACTCGTCGTCTGTCATCTTCAGAAACGACACGCCCGCCCGCAATCGCCAGAAGGGCGTCATGCGCCTCGTGATCGTCCGGTTTGGCAAAAAACGGCTCGTTGGCGGCTACCAGGGGCAATCCGTGACGGTCGGCAAGATCGATCAGTGCCGTTTCTACAAGTCTCTCTTCGTCCAGGCCATGGCGCTGAATCTCGACATAGAGCTTACTGCCATACGCTTCTTTCAATAACTCCAGTCGTGAGACTGCCAGATCGGAACGATTTCCTTCGCGCAAGGCGCTGTCGAGGGGGCCGCTAAAACCGCCAGTCAACGCGATCAATCCTCCAGATAGCTCCCGGAGGATGGACGCATCTATTATTGGCGCTGCCCCTAAAGGCACGTCGAAATAGGCCCGACTGGCCAGATGCATGAGATTGCCATAGCCCTCCTCGCTCTGCGCCAGCAGAACGATGTTCGAAATATCCGGAATCTGCTGTCGCGAGGTTGGATCAGGTTTCTCGAACATCACCGATAGATGCAAACCGGCAATCGGCTGAATTCCGCTGCCATGAAGCTTTTCTGAAAACTCCAAAGCGCCAAACAGGTTATTGGTGTCGGTCAAAGCGAGAGCAGGTTGCCGATCAGCGGCCGCAAGCTTGGCCAGCGTCGAGATGCCGAGAGCACCTTCGAGAAGAGAATAGGACGAGTGAACGTGCAGATGCACAAATCCCGTCTCTGTCAAAATGCGCGTCATCACCAACCTCCTCCCTCCTCATCGCCATGGCGGCAAAAAAGTTCAAGCGGCGAGGATGAAAATTCAGTGGTTAAGAGCCGATCTTATGACGCCTTTTCTTTTCCTCAAAGGAGCCGGCCTGACCTGAAACCCTGAACGACGGTCCTCGCATTTGCATTGGTATCAAAAGACAGCGGGCATGATCAGCGCCCATATTGCAATCATGCCTGTAAACAGAGCGAGCGAGGTGATTTCAATGGTTGTTTCCAACAACGAACGGATCATGTCTATCTCCATGTTCTGCGTTCGTTCTAAATTGTTCTATTTTTGTTCCAATGTCAATTCTTAGAAAATAAGTTTGGCATCGATGGTTAATACTGCGAGCCCTCTAGAACTGCTGGCTTAGAAGATTTTCGGCGGCCTCCCTTCGCCTTGAGCATGTTTTTTTCATGGTATCCAGCCTTTCCTTTGGTCCCTCCCTATCAAACCAGACGAGATGCAACTTTTGTATCGTAAGGTCTTTTTGACTCGACACTGAGCAGATTTCCGTTTCGAAATGGAAAAAGTACCAGTCCACACCTCGCTATAATCTGACTACACTCTGCCCAAGCAGTTAATACTAGGAATAAGGGCTCCCTGATGTGCAATTCAACCAGTGCGGCGAATGGCAGTGCAACGACGAAGCTTGAGTCGAGCAGCCCGGTTTTGGAGAGTAAACCTGTTGTCTCTGGCAAGATAATTTCGCCGGAAATTGAAATCAGCAACGCCGCCGGCCTGCACGCCCGACCGGCTGCCGTGTTCGCCAGCAAGGCCAAGACCTTTCAGTCTGATCTCAGTCTGCTGCTGGGAGACCAGTCCGCCAACGCCAAATCGGTTGTTGGCGTTATGGGTCTTTCTACCCGGCAAGGCGACAAGGTCAGGATTGAGGCCGAAGGCAGCGATGCCGAACAGGCTCTGGCCGAATTGGTGCAACTGTTGCTTGACCGCTGTGGTGAAGAAGAACACGAAGCCCCTGTGGCTCCTGCGGTCACGGTCACAGCCGCCCCGAAACAAGAGGAGAGCGCCGATCTCCTGACAGGCGTCGGAGCGTCGCCCGGCATAGCAATCGGGCGAGTCTACCACCACAGGTTGCAGGAATTCGATGTACCGGAATTCGGAGAAAGCACTGCTCGGGAGCAGAAAAGCTTTGCCGAAGCGGCCAAAGAGGCCGCAGCTCAGATTGATGCCATCAAGACGAAACTGCTGGACCCGGCTAAACAAGCTATTATGTCGATGCATCAGGAGCTGCTGCAGGACCCGGACCTGCTGGCGCAGACATATGCAGGCCTTGCGGAAGGAAAATCTGCTGCCTGGGCATGGCGCTCCGCATTCAGCTCATATTCGGCGCGTCTTGAAGCACAGGACAATGCTTTATTATCCGAACGCGCCAATGACATTCGTGACGTGGGTCGCCGTGTGTTGGCGTTATTGGCAGGCGTCAAACAGACCAGTCTGGATGTACCTGCGGGTTCAATCCTGATTGCGGAAGACTTGACGCCGTCAGACACAGCGGTACTGGACCCCGGCAAGGTCATGGGTTTTTGTACCCGCACGGGCGGCGCGACAAGCCACGTGGCAATTCTGGCTCGCTCATTGGGCATTCCAGCCGTTTGCGGAATTTCTCAGGCCGCACTGGCTCTTGCTGACAATGAGCAGGTGATCATTGACGGAAGCCGTGGCACTTTGCGTGTTTCACCATCCGTTGAACAGATTGCAGCAGCCAACCGGGAAATTTCCCGTATCGCGGAACGCCGCGCTGCTGAAGGTGCCATGTCTCAGCAAGAGGCTCGCACCAGCGACGGTGTCCGCATTGAGGTGGTGGCCAATATTCGCAACGCAGCCGATGCACGTGAAGCTGTTGCAAAAGGCGCGGAAGGTGTCGGCCTGTTGCGTTCCGAGTTTCTCTTCGACAATCGTGATACTGCCCCAAGTGAAGAGGAACAGACTTCCGAATATTCCGCCGTTGCCACCGTACTGGGCAAAGGCCGGCCTCTGGTGGTACGCACCCTTGATGTCGGCGGAGACAAACCGCTCAGCTACCTGCCGTTGCCCAAGGAGGAGAACCCGTTTCTGGGCCTGCGCGGCGTTCGCGTCAGCCTTGATCGCCCTGACCTTTTCCGTACGCAGCTCCGTGCCATCTTGCAGGCCTCCCCCCTTACAAATCTGCATATCATGTTTCCAATGGTGGCTTCTTTGGAGGAACTTCGGGAAGCCAAACAGATATTGGCTGAAGAGCAGGCCAGCACCCGCCATTCAGACGTCAAGATTGGCATTATGGTGGAGGTTCCTTCCGCTGCCATTCTTGCTTCGCGCTTTGCACCGGAAGTGGATTTCTTCTCCATCGGAACCAATGATCTGACGCAGTATGTGCTGGCGATGGACCGTGGACACCCTCAACTCGCCAAACAGGCGGATGCTTTGCATCCTGGTGTTCTGGCGATGATTGCAATGACCTGCGACGGTGCAAAGGCCCATGGCAAATGGGTTGGTGTATGTGGTGGCCTTGCCTCCGACGAAATTGCAGCACCATTGCTGGTCGGTATGGGCGTAAAGGAATTGTCGGTCAGCACGCCTGCAATTGCTACGATCAAGGCAACGTTGTCGCGCTGGACCATGCCGGAATGTCAGCAACTCGCAAAGGATGTGCTGGCCCTTTCAACAGTTGCAGAAGTACGTGGGCATCTGACAGACAAGGCGAAATGACAGAAACCCGACTGAACGGCTAAATCAGAAAGGCCGCCGCGGGGCGGTCTTTTCTTGAGCAATCTCAGTTGAATTTACAGTTTATAACTTCATTCATTGCTTAAACAAATCAATGCAGTATCCTGAAATTCATGAAAATTACCGCTTTCAATCAAACGTGACGTTGCCCGCTGCCGCACAAACGAGACGAACAGGTCATAAATAGCCATCGCCTCTTCATATTCGGTCTTGCTGATGGCTAGTAGAAAGATCACCCGGGCAACATCACCTTCTCCCCAGGAGATACCGTGGGGAGCAAGCACGGTATAGACCGTTGTCTTATGGGCCAGCAGGCCCAATGCATGAGGCAGCGCGATGCCATCGCCAAGCATCGTGCTCAATATCTTCTCGCGCTCGGCCACGGAAGACAGGAACTCGGCATCAACGTAACCTTCCCGCACCAATTGGCTGCACACACGCTCAAACAGCTCCTCCTGGGTCAAACCCTCCTCCGCAATGAGGAAGTGACCAGACGAGAAATATCGTTCCAGCATATAGGGACGTGTGCGATCAATAGCGACGAGCTTGGCAAGCTGCTCCAGTTGATAATCGGATGGGAACGGCGACACCACAACCACGGGTTTGTTCTTCTCCGATAAACGAACCGTAGAGATGACAAAATCGGCTGAAACGCTCTCCAGCGCTTCATATTCCTGGCATGCCAATGTCGAGCAGATGTCAACCTGCGGAAAACGCCTGTGCAGCATGGCTTCCAAAGTGCGAAGCGTGGCATTGCCACCATCACATACCAGCACGGCCTGCGGACGCCGCAGATACCCAATCTGATAATGGCGCTCAAGACCGACACCGATATGCAAAACCAGATAACCGATTTCGTTTTCCGATATCCGGTAAGGCGAATGCTTGGCCCAACTGCGTACCGCCGCCAAAGTGAAATCAAAGGCCAGTGCGTAATGCTGCTTTATATCGGCCAGCACCGGGTTGGGCAGGTTGATCTGGTAACGCACCCTGGTGATCATCGTCTTGACATGAGTGATCAGGTCAACGCTCAACTGCTCGTCATGCCGCAAGTCGTAATGGTAGCGGCTATTGATATAATCGAGGATGTACCGCACCAGCGCGGCTGCGTCGTCGGCGTTGATCTCGCTGGGCAACGCACCTTGAACACTGCGCGCGGCAATGTTGACGTATAAGAAAGCCTCTTCTGCGGGTGAGATATTCATCCCGGTCATCTGGCGCAACAAATTCACGATATGGTTGGAAGCGTGTCTTATCCCGTCTATGGATTCTTCCGCCGTGAAATCCTGAAGGGGAAATCCTTCAACGATGCGCTTTGCAGCAACAGCGCAATAAAAGGTCAGGAACTGGACCCCATCGCCTGTCATACGAATGGAAGCGCGTGCCAGGCATCCCGGTAAAGCCGATCTGACGGTTGTGAGCGCGTCGGCCAGCACCGGATCTCCGACCAACAACGGATGGTCTGGATTTTCGGTGGCCAATTCGACCAGCAGGTCGCTGAGACAGACGCGTATCGCTGTCTCGGCTCCGAGCAATTTCATACCGTAATGAGGTTTGGCCTCGATCGATAACTGATAGCGCCCCAATCGTTCCCGTACATCCGCCATGTCAGTCTGCAAGGTAGCCCTACTGACCGACCAGGCATCCGCCAGATCCTGCAACTTCAACGCAAAGGGGGAGTTCAGAAATTGTAGTAGTAAATGACGCACCCGTCTGCCTGAGCTATGCGGGGTCGATTTGGCATTTCCGGTTCTGGTCGTCACTTCCTGAAACTGATCGGGATTATCAACCTGCAGGCGATAACCCTCACCGCGCTTGAGTATGAAACGCGCACCATGCTCAGCCAGAATGGTATTGAGCAACTCGATGTCGTTGCGCACCGTGCGGGTGGATACCGCCAACCGGCGCGCAAGTTCTTCCTGCGGCAGAGTTTCCGCCTGTAGCTCGCTGAATACCTGCGCCAAACGCTGATAGGGGAATCTTACCATCCCTCACATCCCCTCTCAGGAGAAACCCGCGCGTAACTGACGCTGACTAACGCACCAACTCCTTTGTCATCCTCAACAAAGTCTCTACATCGCCAGGTCGCGTATCACCGCTCGCAGAATCGATGATCGAGCTGTAGACGTGAGGAATAACCTTGGACACGCCAGCATCCAGAGCAATCTGGACGATCTCGCCGAAGTTGTCCAGCGTGATGCCTCCGGTGGGCTCAAGCCAGAAATCCTGACGGGCGCAGGCTTCCGCTACGGCCCTGTATTCATCTTTGCAGGCCAGCCCTCCCATCGGAAAATACTTGATAGAGCTGCCACCCATATCCTTCAGCAGAGCAATAGCCGTATCCACCGGAACAATGCCGTCAGCAGCCTGTGCGCTCAGCGGACCGGTCGAAATCTTCACCATCCCGATTTGCCCGGTGGGAGACACCAGACCATTGACCACGGTTTCATTTTGTCCCAGCAGGGCACGGCTTGCACCCACTCCGGTGAAAACCTGATTGACATGCTGCGGCTGAAGCTCGCCTGAGATGGCACTAACCATTTGTGATTGTTTGGGATCACCTGCGCCCAGACCGACAGACACCGCGTTCTCAATCAGCGCTGCATATTCGCGCATATCGGCAATGGCTGTGGCAACGTCCGGATAGCTCTTGGAGAGCACGCCAACCAGAACAAACCCTTCAGCAGCCTGGTAAACGTCACTCGCATTCTTCTTCGACCCGGCCAGTACATTCAGGCATACGCGATCACGGTAGAAATTCGGCTGCAACTTCATTCATTTTCTCCTGCCAGCAATCGAGCGATATTCTGGCTGATAGTCTTCAATTGTTCGGAACTGACACTGCGCACATCAACTTCGAGCTTGCCTTCGTTGGCGCGATATTCTCGGAAATAAATGGCGGTATCATCGTCCTTGAGTGCGGCGACGATGGAGGGAGTGGTTCGTCCCAGTTTATTCTCGTCAAAGCTGATCTCGCCGCGGGCTATATCGCGACCGGCACTATCCCACACGATGCGGGCAGCGACGCCTTCTATCCGGCCCAAATCGGCAATGAACGGTTGCAGTCGTGCCGCCATTTCATTTCCCGTTTCCTTGGATCTGGTCAGGTAGCTCTCGATGGCTGCTGCAAGGCCCAGAATTCCTTCCTTCCCCACTTTCATTGCGCGCCCGATGCCCTTGCTTTGCAGCTTGACCCATTCGACGTACTGCTTGCGACCGATAACAAGGCCACTGGCCGTTGGCCCCTCTATCGCCTTGCCACCACTGTAGATAACCAGGTCAGCGCCCATTTCATAATAGCAGCGCAAATCCTCCTCCGCCGCAGCATCCACGATCAACGGTACCCGATGACGCTGTGCAACCGCCACGGCTTCGGAAACGCTCAGGACGCTTTTCTGCAGCGCATGATGGGACTTGATGTAGAGAATTGCCGCAGTTTTTGGCCCGACCGCTGCATCGAGTTGAGCCGGAGAACACTCATTTCCCCAACCGGCCTCAACGACCTTACCGCCACCCAAAGCCACCATCGTGCCGACAGGAGCTCCGAAATTGACGTTGTGCCCTTTCGGCAGGACGATTTCGGTTGGTCCATTCACAGGAGCGGCATGCAGATCAAACAATAAACGCGGATCATCCTTGACGATCACCGCTGCCACCGACTGCGCTATGCCTGCCGCTGCGCATGCCACGATTGTGGCAGCCTCAACCTGAAGCAGCTTCGCGATATAGTCCCCGGTCTTGTCGACCAGATCCTTCATTTCGAAGTACTGTCCCATAGCATATGCAACGGCCTCGACCACCTCTCCGGGAGGGGTGGAGACGCCCAGGGCTGTCATGCGGCCCGAAGCGTTGATCACCTGCTTCAGGTGATACTTTTCATAAACGGAAGGCATCGACGCTCTTTCCTTGTTCGGTAGGTAACAGCTCGCCGGCCACGACAGCAGCGAGAGGAATTAAATTCTGCATGCAGATTGCAGTCTCGCCCTCGCTGTCTTCCGCAGGGCGTGATGCGGACTCGATGTCGAAGATGGTCAGATCAGCATCTGCCCCCACCTCCAACCGGCCTTTTCCGTGTAATTTGAGCATCTTCGCCGGGCGGCTGGTGACGCAATCCAGCACCTGCTGTAACGGCATCCCAAGCATCAGAAACTTCGACATCACATGGGCCAGACCATAAACCGGACCATTCACGCGATTGCGGCAATATATGTCGGAACTGATGGTATCGGGATAGATGCCCAATGCCATTGCCTGGCGGGCGACCTGAAAAGAGAGACTGGCACTGCCGTGACCGACATCCAGGAGAACCCCGCGCTCGATAGCTCGACGCAATGAACCGCGTAACGCCCCCGCCTCATCAAGAATGCGGTTTGGCTTGCCGTTATAACAATGGGTTATGATGTCGCCGGCCTCCAGCAGATTAACGATATCGTCTATATCAGGCGGCGTATTGCCAACGTGCACCATCAGCGGAAGCTGGCCGTTATCACGCTGGATGGTTTTTGCGAGATAGAGAGGCTTGATGCCATTTTCGCCGACGACGCTGCCGCTCATTCGCGCCTTGATACCAACGACAAAGCCGCGATGCGTACAGATAGCATCGGCCGCCAATTGCGCATCGATGTCTTTCAAGTCTGCCAGTTCGTGCTGAACGAGCAATCCGATACGGGAAATATTAAGCAGGGCGCGCACGTCTGTTTTGCATGTCTGCGCCAGCTCATGAAATGCGGAGACATCATCCGCTCCAGTACTTCCGGCATCCACGACCGTCGTAACACCGCCCGCAACACCGATCTTGTCCGGTTCGTCAAAATAAATGGGAGAATCCGGGTAGCAGTGGACATGGCTGTCTATCCAGCCAGCGCTGACACGCCAGCGCCCTTCTAAATTGATTGCTTTTTTGGAAGCGGTGGCGGGAAGTTTGCCCAAGGCAGCGATCTTGCCGTCCTGTATGGCGACATCGACGGTCGTATCATCGGCCAGGAGAGCATTGCATAGCATCAAGTCGTACATGGGAGCTCCGTTTCCAGGCTTGGGCCAAAGCGATGTCCGGCCCAAGCTATGACACAGAATTCAGACTATAGAGCGACCGGGAAAAGCGCACCCAGCAACATCGCGCCGAGAATGGCACCACCGGTGATCGGCTTGCCCCAGATGTAGAAGATCAGAGCGCCGATCAGCGAACCTACGCCGATCGGAATGGAAGCGGATATCGCGGACAGAATGATCAACGGGCCAAGAAAACGACCGGAAGAGTTACCCGCACCCATCATCACGTCAGCGCCGTATGTGGAGTTGCCCTGATTGATGGTGAACTTGCGGGCGAAAATGATTACCCCGCCGATGATAAGCCCGAGCCCGAGCCCGGTTGCCAGTGCAGCAATGAAGTTCTCGACCGGGAATACGATGCCGGACCCCAGCAGAATGGCCGGGATTCCCAGGCCGACGCCGGTCATGATAGCGCCACCGATATCCAGGATACCAACCAGCGATCCTTCGATAACCCGTGCAAACAGGAAGCTCGCCCCGAAGGCCGCCACCGCACCATAAACGCCCGTATCCATGCCGGTACGCAGCATCGAGACGAAGGCCACTTCATTGAAGGCACCGATACCGTAAACATAGTACATATGGGTACCGGCAAATACTCCGGAAGAGAGCAGCCCAACAAAGATAGGGAAGGACCAGTCCGCCAGCCAGAAATCCGACCGTACTTTCTGCACATCATCGTGGTGATGAACGATTGTCTGTTCAGCCATTGTCAAATCCTCTCTCACTTGCCGCCGCTAAGGACGGTGTGCAGCCCATTCAGCCAATTAGGAACGCCTAGTTGGAACGAGCTCAGCATTTTCAGATCGAAGCCGCGGAAGAACGCGCTCAGGACAAACAGGGCGATAATGGCGCCCATCATGATCTTGGTAACCCTGGACCAGCCGCCTTCGTCGACGCCCTTACCGATCAGGATACCCAGCACCAGCCCGGGCACTGCGTTGCCCATGATCAGTTGCGCCAGACCACCGAAGATGGTGCCCCAGAAGCCGGAACGCTTGCCCGCTTCGATAGCCGCCAACCAGAAAATGACCGGCATCACGGTATTGACCAGCAGATTGGCCGCAGGCACCAGCACCTTGACTGCCGTAATCTGCAATGAAGACGGTACCGCCGAAGCTGTTGTGTTGAGGAACGCAACAACCACCATACCGATCACACCGCAAACCAGCGCCATCTTCTTGGGGTTATGCATCGTTTCCGCAACATTGCGATTTCTTGAGAGCAGTGCAGCCGCACCCCAGTTGGGAATGACCCTGTGGTCGATATCCTGGGTAAATGCGCCAGCAGCCACGGAAGACGCCCAGGCGTTGAAGAAGAAGCCCAGACCGAATGAAAAGTGAGAAGCCGCATCACCTTCGCAGGAATTCATCTCACCCAGCGTACGAAATGCTCCCATGCCCTGAATTGTGGGTGCGTGGAACATCCGGGCGGCGCCCGCTCCTACCGCCACACCGACCAACCCGCCGATCACCAGAGATTTTATTAGAATGATCAGTAACATTGTCTCATCCCCTTTGTTATGTCTGACGGGCAGTAAAGACGACCTGCTCCGTGTCTATCGCCGTTACACTCACCGCCACGTCCAGTGACACCGCGTAGTTGCTGCGCGTCCGTGGCAGGAAGAAAAACAGAAACCTCTCTTTTGTCTGGAATTCCTCCGCTTTCACCACGGAGACCTGCTGCGGTTCGATCCGTAGCAGCACGCGCTTTCCTGTCGCCATCACGGCGCGTTGGACACCGGACAGGGCATCCGCAAATGCAGCTTCCCGACTCGCCCCGCGGCCATTAACCCGCACAGTGGTTTCGAACTGTTCCTGCATATCAGCTGCCGTACTTCTTCAGGTACGCAGCCACCAGCCGCTGCCCCAGTTCCTCCTTGTCCATGAAACCGAAGCCAAGAACGGTGCAGCCTTCTTCGATGGCAGTCACGCCTTCCTCGATAGAGCGCATGCCATGTTTGACCTTGTAGCCGTATTTGGTCTGAGCGGTGATGGCGCCTGCTCCGCCACTGCCACAGAAGGAGATTCCCAACTGCGCGCCTTCCGCCTGCATCACGTCACCCAGCTTCATGTCGGCGGCGACACCCGGAATCACGACAGCCCGGGCACCCGCAGCCTCGACGCCTGCGGCAACCTTCTGGCCTTTGCCTAAACGATCACCAATCACGACGGTAATTTGTGCCATATCCCTCTTCTCCAATTGCTATGCAAAAAAGATCACTCGTTCGGTCAGCTCTTGTTCTTTGCCGTCTCGAAATGGATCGAGAGCAACAGGGCTTCTTCTTCCGGAAGATTTCCGAACAACGCCACGACAGCCTCGGAAAGGCTGCGGGAGGTGGCGGAAATCTCATCGAACAGGCTTTTATCGAATTCGGGCAGGCTCTCTCCCGTCAGGGAGCGACGAGCCATGGCAAATACGTGCGACTCAAGCTTCTGCTGTTGAACGTCGGTCAGGTATTTCCCGGCAGTATCCAGTACTGCGGGAATTTGCGGCATTATACGCTCTGCCAATTCGCAAATTGCAACTTCACTTACGGCAATGGTTGTATCGGCTTGATTGCTCATTCGGTTCTCATAAGGATTTGTTGACAGCGTAAGCAAACTGTAAACAAGTCGTTGCATAGTGTGGAGAGGCACTTTTTCCGGTACGAAACGGAAATTATCTCAGCGCTATGCAGGGAGAACATTACTGATTCATAAGCGGATGATTCATCCGACTTTTGTAGTGTGTATAAAAGCTTTGCTTTACATTTTGCAGGGCCGTCGGGCTCTCGGTTACCACTGCTTCACCAGGTATCAAATCAGGAAAGCTGGATGATTTTTCCGTCGCGGATTGTCACGCGTCTGTCCATTTTGGCGGCGAGTTCCATGTTATGGGTGGCAATCAGCGCAGCAAGACGCGAAGCACGGACAATTGCCATCAGCGTCTGAAATACGTGCCCTGCGGTATGCGGATCCAGGTTACCGGTCGGCTCATCAGCCAGCAGCAAGCGGGGAGCATTCGCAACCGCCCTTGCTATGGCAACGCGCTGCTGTTCGCCACCTGATAGCTCGGCAGGGCGATGCGTCAGACGTTCTCCCAAACCCAGGAACTTGAGAATCTGCCCGGCTCTGTCCTTTGCTTCCGAACGTCTGTATCCACGTACTTGTTGCGGTATCATGACGTTTTCCAGCGCCGAAAGCTCGGGAAGAAGGTGATGGAACTGATAAACGAACCCGATCTCCTCCCGGCGCAATCTTGTGCGCCCGCTATCATCCATCTGCGATGTCGCAACTCCGCCAACAAAGACCTCGCCGTCATCTGGTTTTTCCAGAAGACCGGCCACATGCAGCAGCGTTGATTTTCCGGTTCCCGAAGGAGCAACCAGCGCCACAAGTTCTCCCGGCCATATCGCAAGATCAGCCGCCTGCAAAATTTCAAGAAATCCATCTGCCTGCGGATAGCGACGACTGACCTGTTTCATGAAAAGGGCGGGAGTTGGTCTGGTGTTCATCGCATCACCCGTATCGCAGTGCCTGGACCGGATCGAGTCTGGCCGCCTGCCATGAGGGATAGAGCGTCGCCAACAGGGATAATGTCAACGCCATGAGAACGACAAGAAAAACATCACTTGCAACAACCCTGGAAGAGAGATGATCGAGAAGGTAAACCTCCGGAGGAAACAGGGTTGTATTTGTAAGCCGCTCAATGAAACCCTGAATTTCTTCCGCATTAAATGCGATGACCAATCCCAGGATCGTGCCGGCTATCGTTCCCGCCACGCCTATGGAGGCTCCAGTCATGAGGAAAATGCGCATCACCGCGCCGCGTGTGGCGCCCATCGTGCGCAGAATTGCGATATCGCTGGATTTGTCTTTCACCAGCATGATCATGCCGGAAATGATGTTGAGTGCCGCGACAAGCACAACGAGGCCCACCACAATAAAGGCAAGCTTTCTTTGCACCTGTAGAGCTCCGAAGAAAGTCCGGTTACGTTGACGCCAATCGGTAATCATTAGCGGACGATCAGCCGCCACGTCGATAGCCGCCACAGCCCGATCAGTTTTGTCGGTATCGTCGAGGAACACATTGATGAGGGAGACTGTTCCTTCACGGTCGAAAAAAGACTGGGCCTCCGCCAGCGGCATATAGAGCATGGTCGCATCAAGATCGGCCAGGCCGAGTTCGAATATGGCAATCACCGGATAGCTCTTGATGCGGGGAGCGACACCAAATGGAGTAGATGCCCCTTTTGGGGTCATGAGGGTAATTGTATCTCCAACCTGCAAGGCCAGATTGTTGGCCATGCGCATGCCGATGGCAACGCCGCCGGAGTTTTCAAAGTTCGCTAGCGTCCCTGCCTGCAGGCTTCCCGCAACCGCTTTGATCCCAACGATATCGGAGCCCCGTACACCACGAACGAGCGCTCCTCCATAGCCGGAAGGCGAGGAAACCGATACCTGCCCCTCGATCATGGGCAGCACCAGCGCAACTCCGGGGACTTTGGATATTCTGTCGGAAACAGCCGCGTAATCCGTCAACGGACTGTCAATTGCACCGATGAACACATGGCCGCTCAACCCCAGCAGTCGTTCCTGCAGATCATGACGAAAGCCATTCAGGAGCGAAATGACCGTGATCAGAACGGCAACACCGAGCATGATCCCAAGAAAAGAGAACAACGCGATAACCGAGACAAAGCCTTCTCGCCGCCGCGTCCGGAGATAACGCCCGGCGAGCATCCATTCAAAGGGGGCAAAAGGCCTGGTGTTTTTCTCTGGGGAACTACTCATGATCCAGCTACAACCGTTGGACGTTCCGGCGCGGCATGCCACGCCGAGACATCATGCCCTGGCCGAAAATCTGGCAATGACTTCTTCGACAGACAATGTCAGTTTCTCGCCGCTAGCCCGCCTTTTGAGTTCGATCCTGCCCTCAGCAAGCCCCTTCGGACCAACAACGATCTGCCAGGGAATACCGATCAGATCGGCAGTGGCAAACTTCGCCCCAGGCCGCTCATCCCTGTCATCATAAAGGACATCCCTGCCCGCTGCGGTCAGTTGATTGTATATCCTGAGACAGGCCTCATCGGTGCCTGCATCGCCAACTTTGAGATTCAGCAACAAGATATCGAACGGAGCAACTGCCTCCGGCCAGATTATTCCATTTTCATCGTGGCTCGCCTCAATAATGGCGGCTGCCAGACGGCTCGGGCCGATTCCATAGGAGCCCATGTGTACTTCGTGCTCCTGCCCGTCCGGCCCCATGACCTTGGCGCCCATCGGTGCAGAATACTTGGTGCCAAAATAGAAGATATGGCCAACTTCGATCCCGCGCGCTGAAACGCTTTCATTTTCGGGAATAGCAGCATAAGCCGCTTCATCATGCATTTCCGAAGTCGCGGCATAGAGCGACGTCCAACGATCAACAGTTGCCTGCATGCCGGCAATATCATCGAAATCGGTGTCTTCAGGGGGCACTTCGAATTCAAGATAATCCTTGTGGCAGAAAACCTCACTCTCACCGGTATTCGCCAGAATGATGAACTCGTGGCTCAGATCACCACCTATGGGGCCGGTATCGGCGCGCATGGGTATCGACTTCAAGCCAAGCCTTGCAAAGGTACGCAGATAGGCCACGAACATCTTGTTATAGGAGTGACGCGCGCCTGCCTGATCGAGATCGAAGGAATAAGCGTCCTTCATCAGAAACTCTCGCGAGCGCATCGTGCCGAAGCGCGGACGAACCTCGTCGCGAAACTTCCACTGGATATGGTAGAGGTTGAGCGGAAGATCCTTGTATGACTTGACATACGAGCGGAATATTTCCGTGATCATCTCTTCATTGGTCGGGCCATACAGCATCTCGCGATCATGCCGGTCGGTGATCCGCAGCATTTCCTTGCCATAGGCCTCATACCGTCCGGATTCACGCCACAGATCGGCAGACTGAATCGTCGGCATCAGGACCTCTATGGCGCTGGCGCGATTCTGTTCTTCGCGGACGATGGCATTGATTTTGTTCAGGACGCGAATGCCGAGCGGCAGCCAGGAATAGATACCTGCGGATTGCTGGCGAACAAGACCTGCACGCAACATCAGACGGTGAGAGACAATTTCTGCCTCTTTCGGCGTTTCGCGAAGAATAGGAAGGAAATATCGGCTTAAGCGCATGACGGGCCTTTTGGAATGGGAATTGCTAGCTTGCGTCCGACCGACGCCTAACCTGTCTTGCGTCCGGATACAATATTATTCGCGGAATTGCTGTAGAAACCGATATCGCCATTATGATTTTATGAAGCGTTTTTGGCGGGCAGATCAAAGCCCAGCCAGCGGCCAGAGGACAATGGCAAGCAGAAACACGATATCGGAAAGAAAAGTCGTCAAGACAGCCCTTTCGCGAAGGCGTGGAGTGATAGGCGCTCCCGGATCAGTGCCTGGAACAACCATGTTATCCTCATGCTGTGATCGCGTACCGATAGGCAAGCTTACAAATAAAACGATCCACCAGACGACGAAATAAAAGGCAATCGCTCCAGCTATCCCGATGCCGAGAACAAGAACAGCAACAACGATGGCCATCCCTGCGGTAATGCAGACAGTCGCAAGCGTCGACCACGCAGACGACATAAGAGAACCGAGCATCCGCATTTTCATTCCCCGGGACATTTATAAAGGACTTTTATGAGCTTGCCCGTTCTTCCAATTCCACAAGTGTTCCACAGAAGTCCTTCGGATGAAGGAAAAGAACCGGTAAACCGTGCGCACCGATTTTCGGCTCTCCGGTACCGAGTATTCTCGCTCCCCCGGCGATCAACCTGTCCCGTGCAGCGAGAATATCCTCAACCTCGTAACAGACATGATGAATGCCGCCCTGCGGGTTGGAAGCCAGAAACTTTGCAACCGGAGAATCCTCCCCCAGCGGCTGCAAAAGCTCGATCTTGGTATTAGGCAATGTAACGAAGCATACCCTAACACCATGCTCCGGCAGAGGTACAGGTTCCGAGACATTCGCAGAAAAAACATTCCGGTAGACAGCCGAAGCAGCGGAGAGGTCGGGAACTGCGATAGCGATATGGTTGAGACGACCGATCACGATTGGTACCCCCTCAAGGTTTCTCTTTGGCTGTTTAAAGCTTTTTCCGTTTAATCGGTATCGATTAAACGATAAGAAAATGCGTCTAAACAATAAGTTAGAGCGTTGCAGCGATTCATATTGAACGCAAAATGCTCTAAAGCCCGATCACACTTCAATAACCATGACATGGCAAGCCGGCTTCTTGCCCCAGATGTTATTGACTGCAGAGCGAATTGCCCTCTTCACAGCGGTTTCCACCGTCTCCGGATCCCTGCGTTTCGGTTTCGGAAGGCCCGCCAAGACATTATCGAGCGCCTCCTCGATCACATCGTCAAGATTGCTGCCGTTTTTCGTCTCCAACGGTAATCCCATTGCCTCGATCATCGGAGCGCCTGCAATTTCACCTCTGCTATCAATTGCGATTGCAACCGAGACCACGCCGGCAAAAGAAAGCTTGCGCCGCTCGGTAACGGCGCGATCGCCTCCATCTGTCAAAAGATTGCCATCCTTATACAGCCGCCCCGATGGCACATCATCAATGATTTCTGCCTCTCCTGGAGCCAGTCGAACCATCTGGCCGTTACGCGCCTTGACGACTTCCGGCACTCCAAGGGCACGGGCAAAAGCAGCGTGCTCGGACAAATGCAGTTCTTCACCATGGGCAGGGATGGCAATGCGCGGTTTGGTCCAGGCGTACATCTGTTCCAGCTCTCCACGGCGCGGATGTCCGGAAACATGCACGAGTTCGTTTCTGTCGGTGATGACTTCCACATTATCCCGAACCAGTGCATTGATGATCCTGCCGATGGCACGCTCATTGCCGGGAATGGCCCGCGATGAAAAAATAACCCTGTCACCGGAAGTCAGTTTGACATCAGGATGGCTCCCCTCCGAGATACGTGCCATGGCAGCCCGAGTTTCGCCCTGCGATCCCGTCAACAATGCAACGACCTGGTTGCGCGGCAGGCGTCCGATTGCCTCGGATGATCGATACTCTCCGATTCCATCCAGATATCCGCACTCCTTGGCGACATCGATGACCCGGTCGATTGCACGCCCGACCACAATCAGTTGACGGCCACATGCACGGGCGGCATCAGCGACGGCACGAACCCTTGCAACATTGGAGGCAAAAGTCGTGACAGCAACCCGATGCGGAGCCGATGCTATCAATTCCGCAAGGCTGTTTGCTACCTCGGTTTCAGTCGGGCTCTTTCCATCTCGCAGCACATTGGTGGAGTCGCAGATGAGTGCGAGAACGCCTTCTTCGCCGAGCTTTTCAAACGCCTCCTGCGAGGTTGCATTACCGGTATAGGGAGCTGCATCGATCTTCCAGTCGCCCGTATGGACAACCAATCCATGTTTTGTGCGAATAGCTAAGGCATTCGATTCCGGAATCGAATGAGAAACCGGAATATACTCAACGGAAAAGGGTCCAAGCTCGATAGGTACTCCAGGCTGAATCACTCGCAGATTGATCTTCGGAGCACCGGGCTCGGAAAGCTTGCGGGCTTCGAGAAGACCACAGGTGAAAGCGGTTGCGTAAACCGGAGCCTCCAGGCGTGGCCAGAGATCAACGACAGCGCCGATATGATCTTCATGACCATGGGTGATGATGATGCCGAGAAGATTTTCTCGCTGTTCTTCAATGAAACGCAAATCGGGGTAGATCAAATCAACCCCTGGCACGCTCTCCTGATCTCCGAACCCCATGCCACAATCGACCAGAATCCATTTGCGCCTATGCTCCGGCCCGAAACCATAAAGAGCGGCATTCATACCGATTTCGCCAAGTCCTCCAAGCGGAAGAAAAACCAAATCACTCTTTTGCGAACTCATCTGAATGCCTAATCCTTAAATTTCACAAGCCAGCCATCTGCGTCGGTGACCTCGTAACCGGCCAATGTGCTTCAGCATCAGCAAAAACAGACATTCCGAGAAACGCCGCCTTAAACGATGGGAAACGGTCAGTTGCGGCACGATGTAACGGTCGAATTTCAGTTCGAACAGACACGTCTTATCGGATAAGTCCCGAAAAGAACAAATCGCCAGCGTCTATTGTCTCAATACCGCGTCCCGTTCGCAATTCCAACCGCCCCAACTCATCGATTCCGGAAAATGTCCCTTCCAATTTTCCGGAAGGCAGTCGAACGCTGGCTAAACTGCCGATTCCCGCAGCTCTTTCCAGCCACAGCTGACGAATCTCGGCAAATCGCTCCTGCGGAGTCCCTGACTTCTCTCTCCAGCGAGAGAATCTTTCATGAAAAGAGGAAGCAAGTGCAGCAAACAGATCGGACACAGACACATCGTTTTCATTGCTGAGCGGTGCAGCCGGATATTGCGGGTTAGCGGGGGCATGGCGGATATTGACGCCGAAGCCGATCACGATGTTGAATTTTCCTGCGACCCCGCTTTGCGCCTCCAGCAGCAATCCGGCAATCTTTGCGCCATCGAGAAGTACATCGTTCGGCCATTTCAGGGCCAGTCGCGGCACCTGCAAACCCGTTGCGCCGATAGCATCATGGATTGCAACCCCCGCAACAAAACCAAGCTGGGACGCTATCGCGATATCGCATGGGTCACCCAGAAGAAGGCTCGCATAGAGGTTTCCCTCTGGAGACAACCATTGCCGGCCTTGGCGCCCCCTGCCCGCATTCTGACGCCCTGCAACAACCCAAAGCGGGCCGGACCTGCCTCTACTTGCCTCAGCGAGCGCATCGGCGTTTGTCGAACCGGTTTCCTCACGCCACTCGAAACCATACCCCTGCGCGACGAGGAACGACGGCAGGGCTGGTTTCACGGTCACAGTGAGTCTCTCAAAATTCAGAATAACGATAACGCGGCAGCTTTGGCCGCTTCAACCAGGAGCGAAGGCGCCAACACGAAGAAAAATACCACCACGAATGAAAGCGCCATCACAGCTCTTACGCCCACCGGCATGCCGTCGAAAGCCTGTTTCGGCTCGTCAAAATACATCACCTTGACAATCCTGATGTAATAATATGCGCCGACAACACTGCTCAGCACACCAATCACCGACAAGGCCACCAGTCCGGACTTAATCGCAGCAGCAAAAACATAGAATTTGGCGAAGAAGCCCGCCAGAGGTGGTATACCGGCCATCGAAAACATCAGCATGGCCAGACAGAAAGCCATTGCGGGATTGTTCTTGCCGCACCCCGCCAGGTCTTCAATGGTTTCCACATTTACGCCATCGCGGCGCATGCCGAGAATACAGGCAAAAGTACCGAGGGTCATGGCCAGATAGATCGCCATGTAGATAACGACCCCGCTGATTCCCTCCTGCGTGCCCGTCGCCAATCCGACAAGGGCGAAACCGATATTACCGATGGAGGAATAGGCCATCAGCCGTTTGATGTTCTTTTGACCGATGGCTGCAAAGGCACCGAGCACCATGGACAGGATCGAGATGAAAACCACGATCTGCTGCCATTGAGGGGTGATACCCGGGAAAGCTCCCATGAAAACACGAATGGCCATGGCCATGGCCGCCATCTTGGGCGCGCTCGCAAAGAAGGCAGTCACCGGCGTGGGCGCTCCCTCGTAAACATCAGGGGTCCACATATGGAACGGCACGGCCGAAATCTTGAAAGCAAGACCGGCACAGATGAACACCAGACCGATAATCAGCCCAAGCCCCGGCCCGGAAGCACCGGACGCCGCAACGAATTTTGCGATCTGCGGGAACGAGACGGATCCGGAAAAGCCATAGACCAGCGACGAGCCGTAAAGCAGCATACCCGACGACAAGGCACCAAGAACAAAATATTTCAGACCGGCCTCTGAGGAACGCAGGTTGTCCCTGTGCAGCGAGGCAATGACATAAGAAGACAGGCTGAATAATTCCAGGCCAAGATAAAGCGCGATAAGGTTGTTGGCGGAAACCACCATCATCATGCCTATCGTCGCCAGAAGAACGAGAACCGGGAATTCAAACAGAGCAATATCATTGCGACGCATGAAATCACCAGACATGGCGAGCGCAGCAATTGAACCGATGAGGCTCAGTGTCTTCATGAAGCGAGAAAAGCCATCAGAGACAAACGCACCACCAAAGGTTTCAACCCGCTCCGAAGGAGTCAGAAGAACCATGATCAGTGCGATGAAAAGAAACAGCAATGCCCCGCCCGTGACATTGCAGAATGCACGGCGTTTGGAGAACACGCCCACCAGAACCAGAAGCAAGGCTCCAACCGCGAGAATGATCTCCGGTAAGGCAGGTCCGAATGCGGGAAGGTGAAGTGGCGAATTCATCTGGACCTCAATAGGCGATGGCCGCAGCCGTCTTCACCGAAGTGAGGGCGGCGTTGTAGCTGTTGATGAGCGCATCGGTCGAAGCCGAGAAGCTGTCGAGGATCGGGCTCGGATAGAACCCATAGAAGATGACCAGCAGCACCAGCGGCGCCATGATGACGATTTCTCGCGGCGTCAGATCAGCTATCTTCTGAAGCTCCGGTTTCTCGATCACGCCATAGACGACGCGTCGATAAAGCCAGAGTGCATAGGCAGCCGAGAGGATGACACCGGAAGTCGCGAACAGGGCAACCCACGGATTTGCACGGAAGGAGCCGGTCAGTGTCAGGAACTCGCCGACAAATCCGGAAGTCCCCGGCAGGCCGACATTGGCCATGGTGAAAACCATGAACACGAAGGCATAGAGCGGCATCCGGTTCACCAGGCCACCATAGGCCGATATCTCGCGGGTATGCATTCGGTCATAAATGACGCCGACACAAAGGAAGAGCGCGGCGGAGACCAAGCCGTGCGAGATCATCTGGAACATGGCGCCCTGAATACCCTGGGTCGTCATGGTGAACAGGCCCATGGTCACGAAGCCCATGTGAGCAACCGAAGAGTAAGCAATAAGCTTCTTGATGTCCTCCTGCATCAAAGCCACCAGCGACGTGTAGACGATGGCGATGACCGAAAGTGCGAATACCATCGGTGCAAAGAATTGAGAGGCCTCGGGGAACATCGGCAATGAGAACCGGATGAAGCCATAACCGCCCATTTTCAGGAGGATACCGGCAAGAATAACGGAACCTGCTGTCGGCGCTTCAACGTGAGCATCCGGAAGCCAGGTATGAACCGGCCACATCGGCATCTTCACGGCGAATGATGCAAAGAAGGCGAGCCAAAGCCACGTCTGAATGGAAGAGTCGAAATGGAACCGCAAGAGGGCTTCAATGTCCGTCGTTCCGGCCTGCCAGTACATCGCCATGATGGCGAGGAGCATCAGCACCGAGCCGAGCAAAGTGTAGAGGAAAAACTTGAAACTGGCATAAATGCGCCGCTTGCCACCCCATATGCCGATGATCAGGAACATCGGGATCAGACCAGCCTCGAAGAACAGGTAGAACAGCACGAGATCCAGCGCCACGAACACGCCGATCATCGTCGCCTCAAGCACCAGGAAGGCGATCATGTATTCCCTGACCCGGTTCTCAATGGATTCCCATGAGGCGAGGATGCAGAACGGCATCAGGAAAGTGGTCAGCAACACGAACGGCATCGAGAAACCATCCACCCCAAGCTTGAAGGCAATGGTGTCAGACAGCCAGGGATGAACCTCGACGAGACTGAAACTCGCCGTGGATGTATCGAACTGCCCCCAAGCCACCAGCGACAGCAGGAAGGTGATGATCGTCGTCACCAGCGCCGCCCAACGGGCGTTGGAACGCGTGTTTTCACTGTCACCACGCAGGGTAAGAATGAACGCCGCACCCACCAGCGGCAGGAAGAGAATCCCGGAGAGAATGCCAAATCCGAACATCAGCGAACTCCCCCGATCAGGTACCAGCTGACGAAGGCGGCAACGCCGATCAGCATGGCAAAGGCGTAGTGATAGACATAGCCGCTCTGGAGGCGGACGACACCGCGTGTGATGTCGAGTACGCGGGCGGAAATCCCGTCCGGCCCGAGGCCGTCGATCACCTTGCCGTCACCGAATTTCCAAAGGAACCGACCGAACCGTTTGGCCGAGCGCACGAACAGCACGTCATACAACTCATCGAAATACCACTTATTGAGCAGGAAGCGATAAAGCGCCGGATTGGCATTAGCGATCTGGCTGGGCTTGCGGGTATCAAAAATATACATCCACAGGGCCAGCAAAAATCCGAGCAGCATCATGACAAACGGAGAGTAAGCCACCCATGCCGGCACGTGATGCATCTCTTCCAGAATGTTGTTGCCGGGAGCAGTGAAAAGCGCGCCTTTCCAGAAAGCGTCATAGCCCTCACCAATAAAGGCTCCCTTGAAGAGAAAACCGGCTGCTATAGCTCCAGCCGCCAGAATAGCCAGAGGCACGAGCATCACCATGGGGCTTTCATGGGGTTTGTGCTCTCCATGACCGTGCGCATGATGATCCTCCGGTTCGCCATGCGTTGCCGCATGCGAATCCCAGCGGGCCTTGCCCTCGAAAGTCATAAAGAACAGACGCCAAGAATAGAACGAGGTCATCAGGGCAGCGAACACGGTCGCGACGAAAGCGAAACTCGCTCCGAACCTGTGCGAGGTAAAGGCTGCTTCGATAATCGCATCCTTGGAATAATAACCGGCAGTGAACGGGAAGCCCGTCAATGCCAATGTCCCGATAGCCATGATGGCAGCGGTAAACGGGATGTAGCGGCGCAGGTTACCCATGTGGCGCATATCCTGCTCATGGTGCATGGCATGGATCACCGAGCCGGCACCAAGGAACAGCAGTGCCTTGAAGAATGCATGGGTGAAAAGATGGAATATCCCTGCCCCATAAGCCCCGACGCCGAGCGCCACAAACATATAGCCAAGCTGAGAGCAGGTTGAGTAGGCAATCACCCGCTTGATGTCGTTCTGGACCAGGCCGACAGTTGCCGCGAAGAAGGCAGTGATACCGCCTATGATCGTAACCACGCTGAGCGCAACGGGTGCATATTCGAACAACGGCGAAAAGCGCGCGACCATGAACACGCCGGCGGTCACCATCGTGGCGGCGTGGATCAGGGCAGAAACCGGTGTCGGGCCCTCCATGGCGTCCGGCAACCAGGTGTGCAGCAGAAACTGCGCCGACTTGCCCATTGCCCCCATGAACAGCAGAAGACAGGCCAGTGTCAGGGCATTCCACTCATATCCTATGAAACGGAATGTATCGCCAACATGCTCCGAGACGTGGGGAAATATATGATCGAAAGCAACGCTGCCGAACAACACGAATACGAGAAAAATCCCGAGCAGAAAGCCGAAATCTCCGACGCGGTTGACGACAAACGCCTTGATCGCAGCCGCATTGGCTGAAGGTTTCTGATACCAGAAGCCGATGAGAAGATAGCTGGCCAGACCAACACCCTCCCAGCCGAAGAACATCTGCAGGAGGTTGTCTGCCGTTACCAGCGCCAGCATCGCGAATGTGAACAGCGACAGATAGGCGAAGAAACGCGGGCGGTGCGGGTCCTCATGCATATAGCCCATCGAATAAAGATGGACGAGCGCCGAGACGGTGTTGACCACCACCAGCATCACCGCCGTGAGCGTGTCTATCCGCAGGGCCCAGTCGACGACAAGATCGCCGGACTGCATCCACTGCATGATCTGTACCCGTGTCGCGCCGGAGCCGAAACCGACATCGAACAGAGCGACCCAGGACAGAACAGCCGAAACACCGAGAAGAGAGGTCGTTAAAACTTCGCTGCCTCTGGCCCCGATTTGCCGACCGAATATGCCTGCGATCAGAAAGCCGATGAGTGGCAGGAAGACGATCGCGTAATACATCGCATTACCCATGGTGATCCCTCAGCCCTTCATCATGTTGACGTCTTCGACGGCGATGGAACCGCGATTGCGGTAGAAGGCCACGAGGATGGCGAGACCGATGGCGGCCTCTGCAGCCGCCACTGTCAGGATGAACAGTGCGAAAACCTGCCCGACGATATCGTTCAGGAACGAGGAGAAGGCGACCAGATTGATGTTGACGGAGAGCAGGATCAGCTCAACCGACATCAAAATGACGATGACGTTTTTCCGGTTGATGAAAATGCCGAAGACGCCGAGCGTGAAAAGCATGGCCGCAACGATGAGATAATGGATCAATCCAATCATGTTCGCCCCCTCATACGCCCTTGCGGAAGGGAACCTTCCGCACTTCGACAACTGACTGATCGCGAGCGACCTGCTCGGAAATATTCTGCCGTTTCACATACAGCCGTTCGCGATGCGTCAATACGATAGCCCCGATCATCGCCACCAGCAGGATCAACCCGGCAGCCTGGAAGAAATAAACGTATTCGGTGTAGAGAACCTGCCCGAGTGCTTCCGTATTGGTGACCCCGCCGGCGACGGCATGGGCCGCAGTGCCTCCCGTGATCATCGCCGGGTCCACCACCCAGGCGCTCACCACGAGGATAAGCTCGATCAGAAAGATCACGCCAATCAATACGCTTACGGGCAGGTACTTCAGGAAACCCTGCCGTAGCTCGGAGAAGTCAACGTCGAGCATCATCACGACAAACAGGAACAACACCGCAACGGCGCCGACATAGACAATCACAAGGATCAGCGCCAGGAACTCCGCTCCCAGCAGCAGGAACAGGCCCGCCGAGTTGACGAAGGTCAGAATGAGAAAGAGCACCGAATGCACCGGGTTACGGGCGGTGATCACCATGAACGCCGACGCGACTGCGGTACAGGAGAACAGGTAGAAGAAGGCGGCAGTAACCGTCATATGCTCAGCTCAAACCGCTCAGGTGGCGGCCCCTTCTGTGGCATCCGGATAGAGTTCCGGTATGCTTTTTGGTCTGCGGCGACCGGAAATGATCCGGTCAGGCTTTTTAAACCGCCATGCGTCTCGACGCCGGCGGATGACGCGCCCTAGCGATAAGGGGCATCCTTAACAAGATTCCTTGCGATTTCCCGCTCCCAGCGAGCTCCGTTCTCGAGCAGCTTTTCCTTATTGTAGAAAAGCTCCTCACGGCTTTCGACTGAGAACTCGACATTGGGCCCCTCGACGATGGCATCGACAGGACATGCTTCCTGGCAATAACCGCAATAAATGCATTTCGTCATGTCTATGTCATACCGAGTGGTGCGGCGCGTACCATCGTTTCCGCGTGGACCGGCTTCGATGGTGATGGCCTGCGCCGGGCAGATCGCCTCACACAGTTTGCATGCGATGCAACGTTCCTCACCGTTGGGATAGCGGCGCAAAGCATGTTCGCCACGGAAGCGCGGACTGCGTATTCCCATCTCGAACGGATAATTGATGGTCGCCTTCGGTTTGAAGAAATAACGCATCGCCAGGAAAAACCCGGATACGAACTCCTTCAGGAAGACGGACCTTGCAGCTTGATCGAGGCTCATAAACCCGTGTCTCCGTCTCAAGCGCCCGGAGCGAGGCCGGTGATTTTCAGCACCAGCGCCACCACAAAGACCATACCGAGCGAAATCGGCAGGAAAACCTTCCAACCAAGACGCATCAATTGATCATAGCGGTAACGCGGCACCATCGCCTTTGCCATCGCAACAAGGAAAAACAGGAATGTCACCTTCACCACGAACCAGATTACACCTGGAACCCATGTGAAGGGAGCAAAAGGAATTGGTGACAGCCAGCCACCCAGAAACAGGATTGTTCCCATGGCGCACTGCGCCAGAATGGCAGCGTATTCACCAAGCATGAACAGAAGGTATGGCGTTGAACCATATTCAACCTGATAACCGGCAACCAGTTCTGATTCCGCTTCGGCGAGATCGAATGGCGGACGGTTGGTTTCCGCAAGCGCCGAAATAAAGAAGACGACGAACATGGGCAGCAGCGGCAACCAGTACCAGCCGAGGAAGCCCAACGCTCCATCCTGCGCTTCAACGATCCGGCTCAGATTGAGGGAGCCGGCGCACATCAGCACCGTCACGATCACGAATCCGATGGAAACCTCATAGGAGACCATCTGTGCCGCACTTCGCAATGCAGAGAGGAACGGATATTTCGAGTTCGACGCCCAGCCACCGATGATGATGCCATAAACGCTCAGCGATGAAATCGCGAGGATGTAAAGCACGCCGACATTGATGTCCGCGATGACCCAATTGGCGTTCAGGGGAATAACGGCCCAGGTCGCCAATGCCAGAGTACACGTTACCAACGGAGCCAACAGGAACAAGGCCTTGTTGGAAGATGCCGGAATAACCGGCTCCTTGAATACGAACTTCAGCAAGTCGGCGAACGATTGCAGCAATCCCCACGGACCGACGACATTCGGGCCCCGGCGCAATTGGACCGCAGCCCAAATCTTGCGATCAGCATAAAGAATGTAGGCAATGAAGACGAGCAGCGCGACGAGCAGGAGCAGGCTCTGTCCGACGATGATCGCGATGCGAATGAGCGTATCGGCCAAGGACATATCCACCCCCTACTCTGCCGCCTGCGGCGCAACATTGCGCAACACGACGGAGCATTCTGCCATCACCGCGGATGCGCGGGCGATGGGATTGGTGAAATAGAAATCCCGAACCGGGCTCGAGAAGGCATGCCTGGATACTGGACTCGCTTTTTTGCCCGCATCAGCCAATGCCTTCAATGAGGCGGCCAGATCGCCAGGAACAATCGCGTCGAGCGCAGCCATATGCGGATACTCGCCATAAAGATGACGGCGCAAGGCCCCGAGCGTATCGAATGGCAGGCGTTTGCCGACAACATCAGACAGGGCACGAATAATCGCCCAGTCTTCGCGGGCATCTCCCGGCGGGAAACCGGCCCGAGAAGCCATCTGTACCCGTCCTTCGGTGTTCAGATAAGTACCGGGCTTTTCGGTATAGGTAGCACCAGGCAAAATGACATCGGCACGATGCGCGCCGCGATCACCATGAGAGCCCTGGTAGATTACAAAGGCTCCAGGCTCGACCACGATTTCGTCAGCGCCGAGATTGTACAGAACATCGACGGCATTGGCCTTGACCATCTCCGTGGCGGAGAGGCCGCCCTCTCCCGGAACAAAACCGAGATCAAGAGCCCCGACCTGGGCAGCAGCAGTATGTAAAATGCCAAAGCCCTGCCACTCATCCGTCACCGCCCCAACCGCCTGCGCCAGCTGCGCAGCCAGAGACAGGACAGCCAGCCCATCTTCACGTGATATCGCTCCCTGCCCGATGATAATCAGAGGCTTTTTCGCTTCGCTCAGCACTTTTGCAAATGCGAGATCGCCGGCAAGTAGAGCGGATAACGTTTCCGGACCAGCGCCGAGGTAATCGTATGCGTAAGTCAGGTCAGCCTTATCGCCAATTACAGCAACCGGAAGCGAGCCGCTGCGCCAGCGCTTGCGAATGCGGACATTGACAAGCGGCGCCTCGATCCGCGGATTGGAGCCAACGATCAGGATGGCATCCGCGGATTCGATACCTGCAATCGTTGAATTCAGCAGATAGGAAGAGCGCCCGAAGGTCGGCGACAGCACCGAGCCACTCTGACGGCTGTCAATATGAGGCGTCCCAAGCGATTTCATCAACAGCTTGAGAGCATAAATTTCCTCAACGGCTGCCAGATCGCCAACCAATGCGCCGACCTTCTTAGCGCTCTTCAGCTTATCGGCAATCCTCGCGAAAGCTTCGGCCCAGGTCGCTGCGCGAAGCTTTCCGCCATCGCGCACATAAGGCCTGTCAAGACGCTGCGAACGAAGACCATCAACGATCTGCCGTGTTTTGTCGGAAATCCATTCCTCGTTGATCGCTTCGTTGATGCGAGGCTGGATACGCATCACCTCGCGACCACGACTGTCGATCCGGATTGCCGAACCGACAGCATCCATGACATCGACGGAATCGGTTTTGGTCAGTTCCCACGGGCGGTAATGGAACGCCTCGGGCTTATGGGTCAAAGCGCCAACCGGACAAAGGTCAGCGACATTGGCCTGTAGCTCGGAAGTCATCGCCCGCTCAAGATAGGTGGTGATTTCCATCTCTTCGCCACGCCACAGAGCGCCAAGCTCCGATACCCCCGCAATCTCGGTAGAGAAACGGACGCAGCGCGTACAATGGATGCAGCGATTCATCGATGTCTTGACCAGTGGACCGATGTATTTATCGGGCACCGCGCGCTTGTTCTCGTCATAGCGCGAGGTATCGACGCCGTAGGCCATGGCCTGATCCTGCAGGTCGCATTGGCCACCCTGGTCGCAGATCGGGCAATCGAGCGGATGATTGATGAGGAGAAACTCCATCACCCCTTCACGGGCCTTCCTGACCATCGGCGATTTGGTTGATATCTGTGGTGGTTCGCCATTCGGACCCGGTCGGCAATCGCGCACACCCCACGAGCATGATGCAACCGGCTTCGGTGCGCCTTTGACCTCAACGAGGCACATGCGGCAGTTTCCGGCGACTGAAAGACGCTCGTGGTAGCAAAAGCGCGGAATTTCCGCTCCCGCTGCCTCACACGCCTGCAACAGCGTGTATTCCGCAGGAACGTCAACCTCGATGCCGTCGACAATGATTTTGGTCATACGATCGTGCCTCTGGTATCCGTTCAAACCTACTCAGCCGCCTGGAGCACAGGCTCCGAATGCGGATTTGCGGCATAGTCATCAATTCGTTTTTCGATTTCAGGCCGGAAATGCCTGATCAACCCCTGAATTGGCCAGGCAGCCGCGTCGCCAAGGGCGCAGATGGTATGGCCTTCAACCTGGGTGGTAACTTCCAGCAACATGTCGATCTCGCGCTTCTGTGCGCGTCCAACCGCCATACGCTCCATGACACGCCACATCCAGCCGGTCCCCTCCCGGCACGGTGTGCACTGGCCGCAGCTCTCATGCTTGTAGAAATGTGAAATCCGCGCGATCGCCCGAATGATATCCGTCGACTTATCCATGACAATGACGGCAGCGGTGCCAAGACCGGAGCGCAAGCCGCGCAACGTATCGAAGTCCATGAAAGCATCGGATATCTGATCGGCAGGAACCAGCGGTACCGAAACGCCACCGGGGATAACAGCCAACAGGTTGTCCCAGCCACCGCGAATGCCGCCACAATGAGTTTCGATGAGGTCGCGGAATGTAATTCCCATCTCCTCCTCTACATTGCACGGCTTGTTCACATGACCCGAAACGCAGAAGAGTTTCGTACCGACATTGTTCGGTCGGCCGAGCGACAAGAACCAGCTTGCTCCCCGGCGCAGGATCGTTCCTGCAACGGCAATGGATTCCACGTTATTGACGGTCGTCGGACAGCCATAGAGACCCATATTAGCAGGGAATGGCGGCTTCATCCGCGGCATCCCCTTCTTTCCTTCCAGACTTTCCAGAAGTGCTGTCTCTTCACCGCAGATATAAGCTCCGGCGCCGTGATTGACGTAGAGATCAAATGGCCACCCGTGGATATTGTCCTTGCCTATCAGCTTTGCCGCATACGCCTCGTCTACGGCCTTCTGCAACGCGACGCGTTCTGCGATATATTCGCCACGAATGTAGATGTAGCAGGCATGTGCCCCCATCGCGAAGGAAGCGATCAGACAGCCCTCGACCAGAAGATGCGGGTCATGGCGCATGATCTCCCGATCTTTACAGGTGCCGGGTTCAGATTCGTCGGCATTGACCACGAGGTAATGGGGACGACCATCCGATTGCTTCGGCATGAAAGACCATTTCAGGCCTGTCGAGAAGCCGGCACCGCCGCGGCCGCGCAGGCCCGACTTTTTCATCTCGTCGACGATCCAGTCCCTGCCCTGTTCGAGCAGAAACTTCGTTCCGTCCCATGCGCCGCGCATCATGGCGGATTTCAGATTCCGCGGCTGAAGCCCGTAGAGGTTTGTGAAAATGCGATCCTTATCCTGAAGCATGTTATCTCTCCTCAGGATTGCGGTTTATCGGGAGAAGAGGCTGAAATTTTCTGCACTGCCCCTTCTTCGAAACGTTTACGCCAGGTGCCGAGCTGGGAGCCGTCGTAAAGAGACGGCTCGAGAAGCGTCTTGACCGCATCATGCGGCTCGGATGCATGTCGACCATTCTGCGGACCCGGCTTGACCTCCCGGCCTGCGGCGAGATCATCCAGAAGCTTTTCCAGCGTCTCAGGCGTCAGATCTTCGAAATAGTCATCATTGACCTGAACCATGGGCGCGTTGCAGCACGCTCCAAGACATTCAACCTCAAGCCAGGAAATCCCGTCTTCATTGACGTGGCGCTCGTCACCAATGCGCTCCTGAAGCATTTTTCTCAGATCTTCCGCGCCACGCAACCGGCAAGGCGTCGTGCCGCAAAGCTGTACGAAATGCTTTCCGACCGGCTCAAGATTGAACATCGTATAAAAAGTAGCGACCTCTACAGCGCGGATATGCGCCATGCCCAGCATGTCAGCAATTGCCTCAATCGCCTTTTGGGGCAACCAGCCGCCAGCCTGTTTCTGGGCGCGCCACATCAGGGAAATAATCGCAGAAGCCTGGCGGCCTTCCGGATATTTCGCGATCTGTTCGCGAGCCCAGGCCTCATTCTCGGATGAGAATGCGAAGCTCTCCGGTTGAATCTCTTTCGGTGCAAACCGACGACCAGCCATTCACTTCACTCCCGATCATTTGAGCCGGGCTTCTCCCCGACGCCATGACCTTCAAAACAAAACTCAGCGATCAACTTCGCCGAAAACGATGTCGAGCGAACCTATCAATGCTGCAATATCGCTCAGCATATGGTTCTTGCCCAGGAAATCCATCGCTTGCAGATGGACAAAACCAGGAGCGCGTATCTTGCAGCGATACGGTTTATTCGTACCGTCCGCGACGAGATAAACGCCGAACTCTCCCTTGGGGGCTTCGACCGCGGCATAAACCTCGCCGGCGGGAACATGGAACCCCTCGGTGAACAATTTGAAGTGATGGATGAGCGCTTCCATAGAACGCTTCATCTCGGAGCGTGACGGTACCCCGATCTTGCCGTCCGTCGTCTGAACCGGTCCCTTGCCATCAACTGCCCGCAATTTGGTGATGCATTGTTTCATGATGCGCACCGATTGGCGCATCTCTTCCATGCGGATCACCTGACGGTCATAATTATCGCCGTGTTTGCCGACCGGAATATCGAAATCCATCTCTTCATAGCATTCATAAGGCTGCGCCTTACGCAAATCCCAGGGCGTGCCGGTCGCGCGGACGAGAACGCCTGAAAAACCCCATTTCCAGCAATCCTCAATGGTCACCGCGCCAATATCGACATTGCGCTGCTTGAAGATGCGATTACCCATCACGAGGCTATCGAGATCATCCACTACCTTGAGAAACGGATCGCAGAATTTCTCGATATCATCGATAAGCTCCGGCGTAAGGTCCTGGTGGACGCCGCCAGGTCTGAAATAATTGGCATGCAAACGAGCACCGGATGCGCGCTCGTAAAAGATCATCAACTTCTCGCGTTCCTCAAACCCCCATAGAGGCGGAGTCAGAGCGCCACAATCCATTGCATGGGTGGTGATGTTGAGGAGATGCGACAGAAGCCGTCCGATCTCGCAGAACAATACCCGGATCAATTGACCACGACGCGGAACCTCGACCCCGAGCAATTTCTCCACTGCCAGACAGAACGCATGTTCCTGATTCATCGGCGCGACATAATCGAGCCGGTCGAAATAAGGCGTCGCCTGAAGGTAAGTCTTGTGCTCGATCAGCTTCTCGGTGCCACGATGAAGCAACCCGATATGCGGATCGCACCGCTCAACGACTTCACCGTTCAATTCAAGAACAAGCCGTAAAACACCATGCGCAGCAGGATGTTGCGGCCCGAAGTTAATGGAAAAGTTGCGGATATCATGCTCGCCCATCGGCTATTTCCTCTCCGCCTCTTAACCCTTCGCCTTCTCATCACCCGGGAGAACGTAATCCGTCCCTTCCCAAGGCGATAAAAAGTCGAAATTCCGGAACTCCTGTGCCAGCTTCACAGGCTCATAGACCACACGCCCCTGCGCCTCATCATAACGCACCTCGACGAAGCCGGTGAGCGGGAAATCCTTGCGCAGCGGATGCCCTTCGAAACCGTAATCCGTCAAAAGCCGACGCAAATCCGGGTGGCCGGAGAAGACGATGCCAAAAAGGTCATACGCTTCCCGTTCGAACCAGTTTGCTCCCGGAAACAATTCGACAATCGATGGAACCGGAGTGTCGGGATCGGTTTCAACCTTAACGCGGATGCGCTCATTATGGCGCGGTGACAGCAGATGATAGACGACATCAAATCTCTGGTCGCGCGAAGGATAATCCGCTCCGCAAAGATCAATGAAACAGACGAAGAGACATTTGGGATCATCATGCAGGAAAGTGAGAACAGAAACGATTTCTTCCGCGCGAGCAACAACCGTCAGCTCACCGAAGGCGAATGTCGTTTCCAATATCCTGTCGCCAAGCGAGGCGGCAATGTGATCGCCAAGCACCTCAAGAGCGCTTTTAGCAGGCATGTCGGCTTCGGCCTGAAGGTCCGTATCCATAAAACCTCCTCAGCGCTCAATGGTGCCGGTACGGCGAATTTTCTTCTGCAGCAGCAGTATTCCATAAACCAGCGCTTCCGCTGTGGGCGGACAACCGGGCACATAAACATCTACCGGAACAATCCGGTCGCAACCGCGAACCACCGCATATGAATAATGGTAATATCCCCCACCATTGGCGCATGAACCCATCGAGATGACGTAACGAGGCTCAGGCATCTGGTCGTAGACCCTGCGCAAAGCCGGGGCCATTTTATTGGTCAGTGTCCCGGCAACGATCATGACATCCGACTGGCGCGGTGAGGCGCGGGGGGCAAAGCCGAATCTCTCGACGTCATAACGTGGCATCGAGGCGTGCATCATCTCCATGGCGCAGCAGGCAAGACCAAAGGTCATCCACATCAGCGAACCGGTGCGGGCCCATTTGACCAACTCATCGACATTGGCAACAATGAATCCCTTGTCAGCAAGCTCATTGCTGACTGCAGCGAAAAAAGGATCCGTCTGCGCAGGCACGCCGGAAGAGGATTGCAGCAGCGAGCCGCGTGAGGTCCCTGTTGACGGGGGTATCAATCCCATTCGAGAGCTCCCTTTTTCCATTCATATACGAAGCCGATGGTCAGAACGCCCAGAAAAATCATCATGGAATTAAAACCGAACCATCCGAGCTCCCCGAAGGTTATCGCCCAGGGAAACAGGAACGCCACTTCAAGGTCAAAGATGATGAAAAGGATGGCCACCAGATAGAATCGCACGTCGAATTTCATGCGTGCGTCGTCAAATGCATTAAAGCCGCATTCGTAAGCAGAAAGCTTGGCCGGATCGGGTTTCGAATAAGCGGCCAGAAACGGGGCGATCAGCAGGGCAAGCCCGATGATAAGGGAAACACCGATGAAGATGACCAGCGGCTGATACGCATTGAGAAGATCCGTCATTGCCGTACCCCGTTCAACCTGCGAAGCGTTCTGCTTCAAACCAACCCCTTCCCTGCCGCCATTCACGATAACGGCGCTGGGCCTGAGATGCTTGCTGGAGGCTTATCTTACCAACCTAGCCGTGACAAGAGCGCGCAGGGTACCTTCTTTATAGCATTTACAATCAACAGCCACCTGGGGAGGAGATCAAACACCTTATATTAGAAGGACTTCAAGATGATCTCCGAAGGTTTGGCGACCTACGACTCAGCTGTGCAAGCATAGAAATTTTTACATTCGCCATGGAGAATGCAAACTAACAATCTGCAATTAAAAAGAATTTTCTCAGAGCCAAAAAGGGGATCGCAGGCGCTTTTTATATCGCGCGCTCAAGGTGCGAGATCACACGAAAATAATGACACCCGAAAATTGTGCTTGAAAAAAGTGGCGCGGGTGACGGGACTCGAACCCGCGACCTCCGGCGTGACAGGCCGGCACTCTAACCAACTGAGCTACACCCGCGCAAAAATTCCGCCTAGGCCGGTCGAGACCGAAACCAAATGGGCGAAACTTGGTGATGAGGCTGCATTAAACTACCGATTGACCGATGGCAAGCCGCTGGAGCGCAAGTTCCCGTATAAAATCAATCTTGAGGAGTAAAACTTTGTCCAGCCCCAGCCGGAACGCTCAGTCGCCGCGGCTGGGAGCGTCGGTGGGAAGCGGATTGACGCTTGCGATGAAAACTCGAATCAGCGGGTCCCGAGCCTTGAACAATGCGCATAGATGCGACGTGATATTCCCCGCAGTTGTTTTTCGCCAGGAAATAGACATCGGTGAAGGATTCCGTCCGTATTGCGGTTCCCTGAAAACCAATGTGCCCTCCCGGACATATTGCTCGGCTATCTTCTCGGGGAGAAAACCTATTCCCAGCCCCCGGCAATGGCACGCAATCTTCGTTGTTTGATTGGGAACCCTTATTTCTTTTTGTCCTGCCAGATTCCATGCGGTGCGTTTGCGGAAACTCTCCGAAGTGTCTTCGACATTGACGGCCGGGTAGCGACGCAATGCACCATCCGACAAAGGCTCAGGCTCATGCACCAACGGGTGGTTCGGGTGCATGATAAGGCGCCAGTTTATCTGCCCTATCGGCAGTGTATCGAGATCTTCGTGAACGGCATGCCAACCCGGGCTGCCAATGGCGAACTGAGCCCCGCGGTTAATCAACGTATCCCATACGCCCATGTAAACACTGCGGTAAACTGCGAACTTCGTGTGGGGGAAGCGTTGGTAAAGATAATTCAGAAGCGTCGCCACACCTTCGGAACTATAGAGTATATTATTGATAACAATCGTGAAATTCTGCTCCACACCGGCGTTCATTTGCTGAAGCTCATCCGGCAATGTCTGAAGCCAGTCGAATATCTGCCTGGCGCGCTCCAGCAACAACTGTCCCGCGGGTGTGAGAGTTACCGTGCGCGTAGTCCGCTCGAAAAGCTTGGTTCCTACACTCTCCTCCAGAGCGCGAATTCTGTAGCTGATAGCTGCAGTGGTTTTGTGCAGTATATCCGCCGCAGCCGAAAAATGGCGCGTTTCCGCAACGACGAGGAAAGTTTTCAGGGCCTCTGGATCAAGACGCGGAGGTCTTTGAGAAACCATGACCACTCCCTAGCATCAATAACAAGCCGATCAGCGTATCCAAACCGGATGTGTGACCATGCTTGGAGAATTCCCCAAGGCGGCTATCCAGCCGCCAGACTTTATACTCGGATGTCATCGCACGAAGTACCCTCAGAAACGGTGTCGAAAAGCGTCCAAGAGCCGCATGGTGAAGGTAGGCCCTGCTGACCAATGTCGTCCTGTTCCCGCACAACGATGCATCAAGTTCCGTCACCAGAGTATGAATACCACACAATCTGCGCAAATAAGCACCCGACAATAATCCGATCAGCATATCATCCCCTGCCGGTGTAAGCCCTTGTCCCGCACCAAGAAGACGGGGCATGACCTGTTTCCATATGCGGGAGATTTCCCCGTCTTTCCCTTTCATCAGAGAGGCCGATAGTTTCAGGAGAGGCAAAGTACGCGCCTCCTCAGAAGGCTTTTCAAGCGCCACAGGCACTTCGACGCCGAAGCCGGATTTCAACCGGCAGCTGCCAAGCCAACGTGCCAGATGCAGCCTTGCTTCATCCGGGACAAATGTCTCGCGCAGTTCGAGATTCCATATCCGTTCCGGAGCGAGAGAAAAGCACCAATCTTCAGTCCCCGCCCAGCGGCCAGAATCATCCGTGGCCAGATACATACCCGAAGAAACCCTCGCCGATATCCAGTCAAAATCATTGCTGTTCAGAACCAGCCCCATCGGGCTCAATCCGTGGCCGAAACGGTGGAGGGTCAGAAGCACTCCGGAGGCATCGGTCAGATTTATAGCGTTTGCAAAGATCGTCTCACAACGAAAGAGCCCGCCAATCTGGCGGGCGGTATGAGCGCTTCCACAAATCGGGAAGAATCTGAGCATACTTTCTTCCATACCAGCAAAGAGAGCGGCAAGAACCTCGCCGCTCTCATGTTTGCTTCAGGCAGGCTGGGCCGCAGTTTCCTGCTTCCCTTCCTTGACGAACAGCATCGCGATGATACCGACGATAGTAACAGCCGCCGCGAAATAGAAGCCCGAGTTCAAGCTTCCCGTCGCATCGGCAAGATAGCCGGTAGCCATAGGTGCGAAAATCGAAGAAGCCATACCGAAGAAGTTGTACAGGCTGAAAGCTGTGCTCAACGAGGCCTTGGGCGCATTATCGGCAACCAGGGCAACAAGGACCGGATTGAGAGCGATCTTTCCGATCAGACCATAAAGGACCAGCACAGCCATCAGCACAACTGTCGAACTGGAAGCCACGATACCCCAAATCGCAATCAGCGAAAGCGGCATCATGCACAGAACCACAGGCTTCCTGCGGCCAAGTTTATCCGAGGCATAACTGCAGATCAGACAACCGATGATGGCAATCCACGGTACGATGGATGCCAGCCCTGCCGATTCGAGCACGCTCATTCCGCGCTCCTTCTGCAGATAATACGGCAACCACGTGATGATCACGAAGAACCCGTAGATCGAGCAGAAAATGGTGATGTAAGCCATGACAAGATTGCGGTTCTTGAAGAGATCAAAGAACTTGAAATCTTGCTTTGCCGCAGCATTGGCAGCCTGAGCAGCCGCATCGAGAGGCTTCACGCGTTCTCGAACGAAGAAAGCCATGAGCAGCGCCACAACAGCGATCGGGATGGCAACGGCAAAGAATGGCGCCTTCCACGATGTTCCCATTTCCTGAACCATATAGCTGGACAGAAAGTAACCGAAGGAAATGCCGAACGACATGCCGCAGTTGATGATGGCACTGCCGACCGTGATCCATTGCTTTGGAATGGCCTCGGACGACAACGCAAATTGCGGGCCGTAATAACTGCCCTGCGCAGCACCCACCAGCACCCAGAAAACCATGAAGATGAAGAAAGTGGAGGAACCACTCGCCAACGCCATGAAGAGCGCGAATAATAGGAAGCCCGGAACCATAATTCTCTTGCGACCGATCTTGTCGCCAAGGACGCCTGATGGCACCTGCAACAGGGTGTAGGCCAGAAAGAACATACTGCTTATGACACCGAGGGCTCCTTGTGACAGGCCGAACTCCTTCTGGATGTGCGGCATGACCGGATTAAGTACGGTGCGACCGGCATACATCGCCGCCCACCCGAGAAAGAAGATTGCTACAACCCGCCACCAATAGGGGATAAATTCTTTTTTTGATTTGGTTTCCATATCGGATCAATATGCGAAGCCTTACGGCAGCTACCAGTCAGACAAGCTACCCGATAACTGCCTTGAGCTTACCGCACTCCCTGTTTCCGAGCTAAAGCCTCAAGGGCTTTTTCAAAGCAGGCCAAAGGAGCCCGCACGGTTCCCGCACCAACTTGCCCGATTCCGGGCTCACGGTGCGCAATGCCGGTGTTGATCAAGGGGGTAATCCCGGTTTCAACGACACGGCGGATATCAAGGCCGATGCACGCTCCCTGGAAGTCCCAGGTTGGAATCGGCATGGCCGGATTACTGTCGAGATAAATTTCACGCATCTCTTCCGAAACCTCCAGGGCATCGGAAAAACCGCCCGCTCCAACAAAGCGGGTAACACCCGGAGCCGCGATCATCGCCGCTCCGCCAACGCCGAAGGCCTCGGTAATCGCGCTGTCACCGATATCCGGGTTAGCATCGTCCTGGGAATATCCGGTGAAGAACAATCCTACCGGTGTGTTCACCGGAGCAGTGAACCACTCCTTGCCCAGGCCGCTGACGCGAATAGCGAAATCCCGACCATTGCGCGTCAACGCAGTCACGACAGAACCGGCCTCGATCTCGGCACCGGCATCCATGGCACATTTGCAGTAGGCCATTGCGATGTTGAGATAGAACTGGTCGGTTCTACCGAGAAACTCAAGAACGCTTTTCTGCGCTTCAGTAGAGAATTTCGTATCGAGAATTTTCGGAGCGAGAACTTTCAGGAGCAAAGCAGATGTAGCGATATTCCTTTGGTGGAATTCATCGCCCATCGTAATTCCCTGCGCCATCAATGCAGTGAGATCGATGCCGTTTTCAATCTGCCGAAGAGTGTCCGACAGGATCGGCCCCAATGTATCCCTCATCCACGCCAGCCGCGTCTGTACTTCGCCTTCAAAAGCACCGAAACGCATAACCTTGCCGATGCCTTCATTGAGGTTGCAGTATGACTGATTGCCGTGAACAGCGTTTTTAACGACAATCATCGGCATATTGGCCGAAGTTATGCCTCCCATCGGACCGACTGCATCGACCAGATGGCAGGGCGTGAATTTTATTTTTCCGGTTTCAGCCAGTTTTGCGGCTTCTTCCTTGGTTTCCGCCCAGCCTTCGAACAGCGCAGCTCCAAGAACAGCACCTTTCATCGGCCCCGTCATATCCGCCCACTCTATGGGAGGACCGGCATGAAGGAGATTCATGCCATCACCCAGCATCGGGACACATTCCTTGCCCGGACGCACGTCAATCCAGTTCGGGCGAGCCGCCTTCAGGCGTTCGATAACGGCGGCATTTGCCTCATCAATTGTCTTATACATGACTTCAAATCCTTACTGCAGCAGCTCTAACAAACGATGCATATGTTCATTCCCGCCGGCTATCGGAGCCCACTGGTAATGAACAACTTCAGTGCCATTCTTCTGAAGATCGTCGGCGAAAGCGGGTAATCCGATATTGATGACGGAGAGAGGCTTCGAGACCATGTCAGGAGCTTTCCCTGACAAGGGATGGTTTTCCGTCACAAGTCTGCTGGCGAGCAGCACGGCCTCTCTGGTCGAGCTAGCGATAACAACGCCCTCCGCTTCGAGGAGAGAGATTTGCGCTTCGGTGTCCTGGGGGTCCCCAGCTGTTCCTGTAACTGTTGCCACAACGATGATCGGGTGGTTTGCAGCACGCTGGTTTTTCATTGCCTTGACGGCACGTGCCACCTCTCCCGCCGGATCAACGTGCGATCCGTAACCGAGAACGACATCGACCATGATTACGCCGACATCATTTTCTTTTGCGAGCGCCTCAATCATTTCGCAGCGGAGGCTAGGATCGATCATGGGATGCGGACGACCACGGGTATACATATCATCTCCGAGATCGATCAGCACATGGCCATCATCATGCAGCATGTAACCTTCTGCGTGTTCCGCATCGGTTTTCAAACCGAGCGCTTCAGCCAGGAGCATGGCGCTTTCATTGGCAAGCGTTCCACCTGAATAAAGGCCTCTGACCTTCTTTCCGGTGACATCTGCAAGCGTAGCACGCTTTTCTTCAACCCGAGCAAGGGACACGGCAACCTCGGCGGTCTCATCGAGGGTGTAGGTCAGATGAACATTACCGATCCGACGCTTCGGCGGATTCTCACCAAGAAACAGAGCGACAACCGGTTTACCGAGAGTTTGCATCTTCTCCATAACCCTGGCGCGCACCTCTGGAGCCGGGGGCTTGGAGACAAAGGTGATGACTTTGGTTTCCGGGTCTAGAGCCAGCCATTCCAGCGAGGTCAGCGCGCTCATTCCGCCGATAGCGGAAGAAAGATCACGCCCTCCGAGACCGATGGCGTGGGTAATGCCGCTACCAAGGCCGGCAATCTGACAGGTGACTTCCTGCGTGCCTGTCCCAGACGCGCCAACAACTCCGATAGGCCCCTTGGGAACAACGTTTGCGAAGGCCAGCGGCGTTCCTCCAATAATCGCTGTTCCACAATCCGGCCCCATCACGAGAAGTCCACGTTCCCGACCTTCCTGCTTCAGGGCCAGTTCGGTTTCCACGCTCACATTGTCCGAAAACAGCATGACATGGCAACCATCAGCCAAGGCCTGCCTGGCAGGCTGGTCTGCAAATGCACCGGCAATCGAGATCAGGGCAAAGTTGGCATCCGGAGCCATTTCCTTGGCCCGACGCCAGCTGCGGGCACGCGGAACGGTTTGCTTGCGACGTCCCTGCGCCAGGCTGGCCAGCCCCTCTTCCAGACGTGCGCGAACCTTCTCAATGATTCCGTCATCGTCTTCGCTGTCTATGACAACGCAGATATCATTGGGCGTCGCGGTTTCCAGCAGGGGATGCCCCATACCGGTTTCGCGAAAAACATCCTTGTTGGCAGGTGTTCCCATCATAACGGAAACCCGCTTCACATCCGGAGCGTCGCTCAACGACCTCGATAGTAGCATCAAGCTGACAGAATCCTGGAAGCTGCCTGCCTTTAGAAATGCATGTAACATCTTCTAAAACCTTATTTAACGACAGAATATTTTATTCTGCATCGTGGTGCGTCATGGCTTCACATGGCGCAGACTGCGAATGATCAGAAATTGAGCATCGTCTCCCGGATCGACTGAGCAACAACACGCCCCGATTTGATGACATACAAACGCTCGGGCAGATCGATAATGGCGGTGGTTGCGCTCCTGGTATCGAGCAGCACCATGTCGGCATTATTGCCCTTCTCCAGGCCGTAATCTTTGAGGCCTATCGCTTTAGCGGGATTTGTCGTCAGCATACCCATGACGGTTGACTGATCATCGGCCCCGCCAAGATGGCCCGCGGGAATTGCAAGCATCCCGACCTGAAGCAGATCGCCCGTTCCGTAAGGAGTAAAGGCATTACGGATATTATTGGTGGCAAGGCACATATTGACACCGCCATCCCGCAACGCCCGGATAGGGGTCAATGTACGGCGGACATTAAAGCTATCCTTGCGAGCCCCGAGATGGAGGTCCGTCATCGGCAGGCACATGATGCTGATCCCGGCATCGGCGATCAGCTTGATGATGTCCTTGAGACGGTCAGGAGGAGCTGCGCCAAGCGAGGTTACGTGGCCGGTTGAAACGCGCCCTTCATAACCTTCCTGAATCGTTTTGCGTGCCAGATATTCGATGCAGGTATCGCTGTCAAAATCGTCCTTGAAATCCTGATGCAGGTCGATGTCTTTGTCGAACGCCTTGGCAAGTTTGAAAACGAAATCGATATGCTCTTCGGCGCTGCGATCATTGTAGGGGATACCACCAACGACATCTGCCCCCTTTTTCATCGCCTCGTACATCATTTCTTCCGTACCAGGCACCTTGAAGATGCCTTCCTGAGGGAATGCGACGACCTGGATATCGATGATGCCTTTGTATTGATCACGCAGATCACAAACGGCATCGAAGCCGGTGAAACCTTGTGAGGGATCGAACTCGGCATGGGCACGAATATGTGTGGTGCCATAACGAACCACCTGCCGGATCACACGATGCGACCGTGCAAGAATATCGTCACGCGTAAAGGTTGGCTTCAATTCCTTGGTGATATCGATCGCCTCCCACAACGTACCGGAGCGGTTAGGTTTGCGATCCATCACGAATGCCTTCTCCAGATGAAGATGGCTCTCGACCAGACCGGGGATGAGCACCCGCCCATCAGCGTTGATTTCCTTCGCCGCGGTCGCCTCAAAGCCCGGCCCTATCTCGGCAATTTTGCCCGCCTTGACGGCGACATCGACAAGAGGAGCATTGTCCTCAAGTCTGGCATTGCGAATGATAATGTCCATAAATTCTCTCCATTTTCTGGAAATTAGACAAAGAAAGCTATGGCCATAAGCAGGACCAGGCAGCCAAGGATGTAAGGTGCGTTGCCCCTGGAAACCTGCAGAACAGGAATCTGGAAACCGGCGGACAGAGCCTGCATCGTGATATTGACCGGGCTCATCTGGCTGCCAAGCCCGACACCCATGACCACAAGCCCGGTTTGAATGGGTGTAAAGCCAAGCGTTACGGTAACCGGCAGAATCAACGCCAGTATCGAGCCTACGTAAGCACCAGCCGGAACACCGATGAGGTAACCAATGAATACTGCGACTGGTACGTACGCCACGTTCGGCGCCGCCTGGACGACGTGTGCGATGGTGTTGAAAGCACCCGTCATCTCGATGATCCGAACGAACGCAACAAAGATACCGACAGCAAACAAACGCGTGAGGATGTAAGTCGAACCTTCAATCATAGCCATAGACGACTGATTGAGGGTGAAGTGGCTACAGACGTAGATCAGGAAGATCGTGATGATGGAATACATCATCGGCCCGAGAACCGGGCTTCCAAAGAACTTATTGACTGCCGGACCCGCGATGACAGCAAAGAGGAGAAAAATAGCCGGTGCCGTCAGTTTCCATAAATCGGCATTGGACAGCTTTTTCATGTCCTCGTTTTCTTCACCCTTGAACATGCCCTTCTTACGCTTGGCATCGACAAAGGCGATAACGATGGCGATAACGCAGAACATCAGCCAGAAGGGCTGCATCGTCGAAACATACACTGCTGCATCGATACCGGTCTGCTTGGCAACGACACTCGTTTCAAGCGAGGCAGGTGATGTTGTGAATGACATGGCAGCTGCGATCGACATGCCGGCAATGACGCCGGGAACAACGCCAACCGCCGCGAAGGCAAGCGGCGCAATAACCATGGCGCTCGCACCACCAATGCCCGACATATACGTAGCAGCCGCGAGAAGGATGACAACGAAGGCTCCCAGATATTCAGTTCTGTCACCTATCGCTCTACGCACAAGCGTCAGAGCGGCCGTATAACCACCGGCCTTGAACACTGCGGTTGCAATCGCTGAGTTGATGATGGGAACAGTCACTCCGAGCATCCCCGGAATTTCCTTGAGCATCACCTGATTGGCCGTGGCTATTCCAATGCCACCGATGATCATGGACATACATCCGCCAGCAAGCGCCGCGACCAGCATATCCACCTGCAGGAAGAGTAGCGTCAGAATCAAAATCAGCGGGACAATCGAAACGACCTGATAGAAAATCTGGTCCTTCGGTTGTCCCGCTGCGAAAAAGGCCAATAACATGCACAGCGCTACGGCTGAGAGCATGCTGATTTTTTTATTTGCGATCGTCATTTCTTGTTCCCCAAACCTCTATCGGACAAGCACCTGAACGCTAATTACTTTCTCGCAATTTTATCCTTGAAACTAGCTTGACGCCTTCTCTTTTCTTCTTGAAAATCTCACGGCAACAAGCAAGGAAAACTATTCTCCTTGGCAGATTTCATTCGCATCAAACGACTTAAAATACATCTATTGTCAGTAGATATTTACATACTGAAATATAAACTTACTTGATGGGAATAAGTCACCAATCCTAAGCGATCATCCACATCCATACGATGACGTCTACGCGACTGAATTTCAAAGCGATAATCTTTGATATAAAAAGACTAGACAACACAGATTTTCAGAAATTTGATATTTCATAAAAAAATTTATGAATTAACCGACGGACATCATGATTTATTGACAATATTTTAATGATCGCCCCCATCGAGTCGCAGCGCTATTAATTTGTAAGCCAGTTTTAACAATAGAACTCATTAATGCACCTTTTGTTTCGATGCCGGTTCACTATCCATCTGCCCAGGCGATAGTCGTTGACGAAAGAACTCCCTCAAACCACCGTCGCCTGATGCGGAAACCAAGGTGACAGCGGGTTTTGAAAGCAAACAAACGCTGTTAAGGCAGGGAGTTAGAAATCATGCGTGTGGTAATTGCACTTGGGGGGAATGCACTTCTTCGCCGAGGAGAAGCGCTGACAGCCGACAATATGAGAGCGAACGTGCGAGTAGCATGCCGCCAGATCGCGCGTGCGGTTCCTGATAATGAAATCGTCATCGTTCATGGAAATGGTCCTCAGGTCGGTCTTCTCGCCCTGCAGAATGCGGCTTACGACAAGGTTCCACCCTACCCGCTCGACGTTCTCGGTGCACAAACCGAGGGCATGATCGGTTATATGCTGGAACAGGAACTGGGGAATGAACTACCAGCCAGAATTCCCTTTGCAACTTTCATGACTCAAACCGAAGTTGATCCGAAAGACCCGGCATTCAAAGCCCCTACCAAACCGGTCGGCCCCGTCTACAGTGAAGAGGAAGCCGAACGGCTCGCCAGGGAAAACGGCTGGGCAATGGCGGAAGACGGCGATTTTTACCGCCGTGTCGTTGCAAGTCCCAAGCCGCAGCGTATCGTCGATATCCGCCCTATCAGGTGGCTTATAGAAAAGGGGGCAGTTGTTATCTGCGCAGGCGGAGGCGGTGTTCCGACAATCCTGGACGAAGATGGAACACGCAAAGGCGTTGAAGCAGTCATAGACAAAGATCTGGTCGCTTCTTTGCTCTCCCGTGAGTTGCTGGCCGATTATTTCATCATAGCAACCGATGTCGACGCGGTTTACGTCAACTGGGGCAAGCCGGATCAGAAAGCCATCAGGCGCGCACATCCCAACGCATTGTCAGAGATGGGCTTTGCCGCCGGCTCAATGGGGCCGAAGGTTGAAGCCTGCGTCCAGTACGCGGTAGCGACGGGAAAACGGGCCGTTATCGGCGCATTGGAAGATATCGTGGAGATACTGCGCGGCAACGCCGGCACAACCATCACAACCGAGATAGACGGCATCGAATGGGCATCTGAAACCCTGGTTTCTGATGCAGCCTGAAACAGCCTAAAAAATAAACCTGAGCGAACGCGGTCCACGGGCCGCGTTTTTTATAGCCGAGGCAACCAACATTCATGCCGTCGAGCAGCCCAGTACGATAGCAAATTGTGCTTGAAAGAAATGGCGCGCCGCACCAGGCGAAGATGAGAACTATGTCCACTCTATAGCTCTCTAAGGCCCTCCTTTTAAAGAAGTGAGGCTTACGGCTCCCAGATCGCCGTATGTCGATCGATTAGCCACTGATGGGCGCTGCAAGTTTGTGCTCGAGCGCCATCAGGTGGTGGCGCCACCAATAGATCGCTTCACGAAACAGCTCGAAGGCGTCGAGCCCGCGTTCGAATTCGACATATGCGTACTGATCTTCGTCCCACGCAAGTTTAGCGCCGAAAGAGTAGGTCTTGAGGAGATTGTTCCTCTCCCTCTCGATGAAATTCCAAAAAATGGCCGAACAGTCTCTATCCGCCTGAAATCCCTTCCAGAGCGCACCAATGGCCTCCGCATGTTTCGGCGACATTTTGGCATCGACCTTTGCCAACACATGGCCTACGGTCCTCAGCAGGGCCAAGCCCGCAATCCAATAAATCCGCCACTCCGGCAGCTCCTCTTCTCCATCCGCGACGTCGGAACTCTGGAACCAAAAGAGAATCGAGACACAGTCCCAAAGAGGCGACCACGCCTTCAAGGTCTGCTGTGGGGGCGATTGTACAAAGATATCCCCCGTCACATAGCTCATCATACGTGTCTCACTATCTTCGAGCTGACGCCTCTATTTCTGTCATGAGGCCTTACCACCGCGACGCCCTGCTCAGTCACCAGCCTCACGGCCTCTGTTTGAACTCGCGGTTGAACTTCCGCATCGTCATCTATGACCTCCAGTTCCTAGGTCACGATCTTATCTTCGTGTCCTCGAAACCCGTAATAGCTCACCCTTCCCTGTTCTTGCGAAGTTTCACTGATCGAAGTACCGCCTTCGCCTAGTTGTCAAACTCAAACCAGCACCGGGCGCGCCTACACATCCACACTGCTACATAGCAATTCCACAAGGAATTGCACTGCCGCCTCATTGTAGTTTGACGCAGTGCCCTTCTTCACGATGCCCACGTCTTCATAGCGCAGGCGGGCGGCATTGTTGTTGAAGGCGTAGTACGAGAAGGCCTTGTTACTCTTCATCTTCTTGGCCTTGATAATTGCATCGATTGCACTCTTTTTCGCGCCGGTCGTCTTCTGCACCCAACGGAATAGCTCGGTGTAGGTGAGAGGATAGCCCTCCAGTGCTTCCTTGGTAGCCATGACCGTCGCCTGGATTGGGGCGACCTCTCCGATTAGCTTGAGCGTGGGCGCCCCTGATTGCTCAACGAACTCGCCGTCCTTCACAAAGCTGATCTGTGGCAAAAGTGCTTCGTCGATCAGGAAGGCCCCTGCCTTACCATCGATCTCGCCGGTGGCGAGGTTCATGACCGCGGCGTTCTCGACGCCGAACCGCATAATGTTGGCCAAATGCTTGGAGAGGATGGTCTGCGACAACTGTTGCATGCGCTGTTCGATCAACCGCTGCAGGTCGGCCGGGCTGATGAGTCGATCCTCTCCCGGGTAACGGTAGTAGATGTGCCCTTGGGCTACATCGCCGGTGTTGTGGATGAATATGACCGGCTTGGTATGAGCCTGCCCGACATAGACAATTCCCAATTTTTTCCCACCGATCTGATGCGTTGTGGTTTGTATCTCCAAGCCGATGCCTAGTTGGTCACGGATATTCTGGTTAAGCTTGTTGAGGTCGTATTTCTCGAACTTTTCGTCGGGCAAGCCCACGATATTGAAGCTGCCGTTCTCCACGCCAAACACGAAGTAGCCGCCTTTGTTGTTGGCAAAGGCCGCGATCGTCTTCATGACGAAGTTGACCGACTTCTTGCATTCGATCTGGTCGGTCTCAGTAATAGCCAACGAACCTGCCGCACCGGGTTTAGCCGGAAGCATCTTCGTCAGGCGCGCCGGGCTGAGGGGCCCGTCGTCGCCCAAGGCCAGCGGTGCGACCTTCGCCATGAACTTATCAACTTCGGCCGCACCGGCCGCCGGGATCGCGACGTACTTCTTGATCTGGCCGTTTTTAATGTTGGAGATTCGGCCAGTGCTGATGTCGTTGGCTGCATCCCCACGGGCGCGATTGATCAGGCCGGCGATCTCCTGATTGGAATGCGTGCGCGCTGCGACGACTGCCTTGATGACGGCGACCTCGGAGTCGGTCAGCGAGTTTCTTCGTGAGCCTCTACCTTTAGGTTCCTTAACCGCGCCCGCGCTCATAGTTGTCCCTTCCCGGCCTCAGACGGTTCTAGATGGCCCTACCCGGCGCTGTGAAAGTCGCGAATCTGATTGCCCGACTGTCCGACCCAAGCGGCCATTTTAGACTTCCCTAACGCGGTCGATGTTTGCAACTTGATGGCGAACGATCAAGAAGGCCGGAACGGCAAACGCTTAGAAACGTACAGCGATCTCGCGACCGATCAGATCGCGGACCAAATCCTCGAACTCATTGTGCGACAAAGCCAGGAAATCATAAGCCATTGGCCTAGGTTGAGTGCTCATATCCCGGGCAGTCAAGCAGTCGAAAGACAAATTGCGGCGGGCTTAAGTCTTACTAACGAAAAAATAAATCGAGCTGTCCGGGCCTGCACACCAAGCCGCAACGTATTCGTGTAGCAATCATTCGACCAAAAGCGACTCGAATTTTTCCACCACCGAACGCTGCCGTTTCTATACTTTTCTGCGCGGGCCGTCCTCTACCAGATAAACGACGTATGCTCTGCTGCTATCGCGTATTGCGGAGGGTAATAGGTGGTATTTGGCGCGGGTGACGGGACTCGAACCCGCGACCTCCGGCGTGACAGGCCGGCACTCTAACCAACTGAGCTACACCCGCGCAAACAGGTAACGTCATGTATGACGTTGCGGGGGTTTAAGGGTGGGCAGCGCCTCTGTCAAGAGAAGGCTGACATTTCTCCGCAGATGAATGTCTAAGAAGACGACTTTGTCGGCAACCGCCCTACTCCGAGGTAGCTCAGCATCGCTTTGTCGATCATGAAGAGATATTGCACTTCACCTGGTCTCTTGGCGAAAACGCCATCCCCACCGTGCCGAATATGACTTGTCGAAACAAGAGAAGTGCGGTTTGATGCCCAAAGAGGAAACTAACAGGAGGGTTAATTTTTCCAAAAGGAGGCTTGAGATGACCGATTTAGGTGTCAAGGATCGCGCCGCCGGTTTGTTAACAGCGAATGGACGTGAATTCGCGATACGCAGAACATTCTCAAATTGCTACACTTTATGGATTTCTGCAAAAAACGGGCGCTGGTACCCAACGTCCATAACCGTTAAATCCACCGATAGGGAACGGGCTAAACTAATCATTGCCCAAACGGTATTGAGACGTCATGCAGCCAAAACGGGGCACGGCATTAACCACGCCGGGGTACCTGTGAATGCGAATTCTCAGAATTAAACCGTACTCATGCTCCCATTGCACTGCCGGTAACTCAATTCGCGGCTTACCGGTGTCAGTCCATCACTATACCAACGATTTCATCCTTACAGCTCTCTGTCAGCCAATATCCGGCGGCAGAAAGAAAGCGGTCAGTACATTCCACTTGGTTTTACGACGAGCCAATTCGGGATGTGGGTAAGGTTGTCCGAAGCGGAATCATTACTGTCCGATCATGCCGCAAGCTTCTCGGATAAGGGGGGAAGTTGTGGAGTTCCTGAGATGGTCCCCTAAACGCGTCGGCGCCATCATCACAGTTTTCAACGCAAGGCAAAAAAGGCATCTTGCGGAAAAGTACCTTGGTTTCTGCCGCTATAGCAGAGAAACCAAATTAGTTCATTGATTTACATGGTGGGCGGTGACGGGCTCGAACCGCCGACCCTCTCGGTGTAAACGAGATGCTCTACCAACTGAGCTAACCGCCCCATTTTCCTCATATAAAAAAAGAAGACCGACAACGCAAGGGTGTCGGTCCTCCGGAGCACGACACGGAAGGATTACTTTCCGTTGACAGCGTCCTTCAGGCCAGCGCCGGCGCGGAACTTCGGAGTCTTCGAAGCCGGGACCTTGACCTTTTCGCCAGTGCGCGGATTACGCGCTTCACCAGCGGCGCGCTTCGTCACAACGAAAGTGCCGAAGCCGACCAGCTTAACTTCATCGCCCGTGGTGAGCGCGCCAGTGATAGCAGCCAGAGCCGCATCGATCACTTCGCCAGTCTGTCCCTTGGAAAGGCCGGTTTTCTCCGCAACGGCGCTAATGAGCTCGCCTTTATTCATCCTATGTCCTCCGTGACGACGATGGCGTGCGATTCCATAGTTTGCCATCGTTTCAGCTTATCGGTGTGGCGCAAAGATTCTAAACGCGCAAGAGCTGAAATGCTGGAATAAGGCCATTTTCACGCGATTTCCAAATAAAAAAGCCCCGGATGTCTAAAATCCGGGGCTTTCGTTGGCAACTAAGGGTTTCAATGGGCAAGAATGCCGCTTGTCTCTTCGTCCGCAACTTGCTGCGGAGTCTTTGCTAAAGCAGCGGATTCGTCCCATTCGATAGGCTCAGGCATCCGCACCAAGGCGTGCTGCAATACCTGATCCATCATCGATACCGGCACAACCTCAAGGCCGTTTTTCAGGCTTGCGGGCAGCTCCACCAGATCCTTGGCGTTCTCTTCCGGGATGATCACCTTCTTGATACCGCCGCGAAGCGCAGCAAGAAGCTTCTCTTTCAGGCCTCCAATTGGCAGCACCCTGCCCCGCAACGTGACCTCGCCCGTCATGGCCACATCCCGGCGAACCGGAATACCCGTCATGATGGAGACAATTGCCGTAGCCATCGCTATTCCGGCGGAAGGCCCGTCCTTCGGGGTAGCTCCTTCAGGCACGTGAACGTGGATGTCCTTGCGCTCGAAAACCGGCGGCTCAATGCCGAAATCCACCGACCGCGAGCGAACATAGGTTGCCGCCGCAGAAATTGATTCCTTCATGACATCGCGCAGATTACCCGTCACGGTCATCTTGCCACGTCCCGGCAGGGAAATTCCCTCGATCGTCAGCAACTCGCCTCCAACCTCGGTCCACGCCAGCCCTGTCACGATGCCGACCATATCCTTGCTCTCGACCTCTCCGAAGCGGAACTTCTGCGGGCCGAGGAAATCAGGAAGGTTGGCAGCCGTCACGGTGACATTCTTCACTTTCGTGATGAGTATCTCCTTGACCGCTTTACGCATCAGGTTAGACAACTCACGTTCGAGATTACGAACGCCTGCTTCGCGGGTGTAGCGACGGATCAACTCCATCAGCCCATCGTCCGAAATCTCCCATTCCTTCGGAGCGAGGCCGTGTTTTTTGACCGCGCTCGGAATGAGATGACTGCGAGCAATCTCGACCTTTTCCTCCTCCGTATAGCCGGCGATGCGAATCACCTCCATACGATCGAGTAACGCCGGCGGAATATTGAGCGTATTCGCCGTTGTCACGAACATGACGTTCGAAAGGTCGTAATCGACCTCAAGATAGTGATCGTTGAACGAGTTGTTCTGCTCCGGATCAAGCACTTCAAGAAGCGCCGAAGACGGATCTCCACGGAAGTCCATTCCGAGCTTGTCAATCTCATCCAGCAGGATCAGCGGGTTTGAGGTCTTCGCCTTGCGCATGGACTGGATAATCTTGCCCGGCATCGAACCGATATAGGTACGGCGGTGACCGCGAATTTCGGCTTCATCACGCACGCCGCCAAGCGACATGCGAATGAACTCGCGACCGGTGGCACGGGCAATGGACTTGCCAAGTGAGGTTTTGCCGACGCCCGGAGGTCCGACGAGGCATAGGATAGGACCCGTCAGTTTGTTGGCACGCTGTTGCACGGCCAGATACTCAACAATCCGCTCCTTGACCTTGTCCAGGCCGTAATGATCGCCATCAAGCACCGTCTGGGCGGCTTCGAGATCCTTCTTGATCTTTGAACGCTTGCCCCACGGAATGCTCAGCATCCAGTCGAGATAATTGCGAACGACCGTCGCTTCAGCCGACATCGGCGACATCTGGCGCAGCTTTTTCAGCTCGCCAAGCGCCTTCTCGCGCGCTTCCTTGCTGAACTTGGTTTTCTCGATTTTCTCTTCGAGCTCGGCCAGTTCATCACGGCCGTCCTCGTCACCAAGTTCCTTCTGGATCGCCTTCATCTGCTCGTTGAGATAATATTCGCGCTGCGTCTTTTCCATCTGGCGTTTGACGCGGGTGCGAATTCTCTTCTCAACCTGCAGAACGGAAATTTCGCTTTCCATCAGGCCAAGCACCTTCTCAAGGCGCTCGACAACGGTCGGCGTTTCCAGCACGGCCTGCTTGTCACCGATCTTGACGGCGAGATGCGAGGCAATGGTATCTGCAAGCTTCGAGGGATCGGTAATCTGCGAAATGGCGGAGACGACCTCGGGAGAGACCTTTTTGTTCAGCTTGACGTAGTTCTCGAACTCGCCGATCACGGAGCGCGCCAAGGCCTCAGCCTCGATCTGGTCTCCGAGCTCGTCGGTCAGCACTTCTGCCTCGGCAGCATAAAACTGATCAACCTGCGAATAAGATTTGACCAAAGCGCGGCCTGCTCCTTCGACCAGAACCTTCACGGTTCCATCGGGCAATTTCAGGAGCTGCAACACGCTGGCCAGGGTTCCGACTTTGTAGATTGCATCTACAGCCGGATCATCGTCGCCTGCGTTGATCTGCGTCGCGAGAAGAATGTGTTGTTCATTCCGCACGACCTCTTCCAGCGCACGGATAGATTTCTCGCGCCCGACGAACAGCGGCACGATCATATGAGGGAACACGACGATATCGCGCAATGGCAACACGGCATAAGTCCCAGTGGTACCCGGCACTACGGGCTTGCGAGACTTGGCTTGTGTCATAAAGACATTCCTTTCCACAACATCCACGAGTCCCTTGTCATAAGCAGACTGGCGAATGGATTACCTTGGCGCTCGAACTCTTTGAAAATCAACATGAGCTGCGTCAGGCACGCTTGTGACACCTCTCAATAATGAGCATGCCACCTCAGCGCAGATGCTTAAGTGGCGTGTCACACATGAACTTTCAAGCTCATAGATTTATTCGCATGAATACCTGACGAAGAAACCCCGGAACGCATTACCCCGGCTCTCCTGCTAATTGCGAAAAACCGGGGTTGTTTTTAACTTACCTGCAGGGCAAGCCAGTTCCAGCCAAAATCAGGCGCTGGCGGAAGAACTTGCCTCTGCCCGATCACCATGAATGAAAAGCGGTTTTGCCTTCCCTTCGACGACCTCTGGCCCGATCACAACTTGTTCAACAGATTCCAGACCCGGCAAATCGTACATCGTTTCGAGGAGAATCGCCTCCATGATCGAGCGCAGACCACGCGCACCGGTACGGCGCTCGATGGCTTTGCGCGCAATAAGGCTGAGCGCCTCTTCCTGGAAGGTCAAAGAGACATTCTCCATCTCGAACAGCCGCTGGTACTGTTTGACGAGAGCGTTCTTCGGCTCCTGAAGAATCCGCGTCAAGGCCGGCTCATCCAGATCTTCGAGCGTCGCCAGAACCGGCAGACGCCCGACGAATTCGGGAATGAGACCGAATTTCAGCAAATCTTCCGGCTCGACATTACGGAATATCTCGCCCGTACGCCTATCATCCGGCGCCTGAACAGACGCCGCGAAACCGATGGATGTCCCCTTGCCTCGCTGGGCGATAATCCGCTCCAGACCTGCAAAGGCCCCTCCGCAGATAAACAGGATATTAGTCGTATCCACCTGCAGGAACTCCTGCTGAGGATGCTTACGACCGCCCTGAGGCGGCACCGAGGCAACGGTGCCTTCCATGATCTTCAGCAGTGCCTGCTGGACACCCTCGCCCGAAACATCTCTCGTAATCGAAGGATTGTCGGATTTGCGGGAAATCTTGTCGATTTCATCGATATAAACGATACCGCGCTGCGCGCGCTCGACGTTGTAATCAGATGCCTGGAGAAGCTTCAGGATGATATTCTCGACATCCTCGCCGACATAGCCGGCTTCGGTCAGGGTCGTTGCATCGGCCATCGTGAACGGCACGTCCAGAATGCGTGCCAGCGTCTGGGCAAGAAGCGTCTTGCCTGAGCCCGTCGGGCCGATCAGCAGAATATTGGATTTCGCCAATTCAACGTCGTTGTGCTTGGAGGCATGCGCCAACCGCTTGTAATGGTTGTGCACAGCAACCGAGAGAACCTTCTTCGCCGTGTCCTGCCCGATCACATAATCATCAAGAACGCCACGAATTTCCTTTGGAGTCGGCACGCCATCCTGGGACTTGACCAGGGCTGATTTCGATTCCTCGCGGATAATGTCCATACACAATTCGACACATTCATCGCAGATGAATACTGTCGGGCCCGCAATCAACTTACGAACCTCGTGCTGGCTCTTGCCGCAGAAAGAGCAATACAAGGTGCTCTTTGTTTCGTTGCCGCCAGCTTTGGTCATAATCTCTTCTCCACCAGATAGCCTTCTTGAACGATGGCGTTCGTTCATCGCCTGTCTACAGCATAACGCGCCGAAGGCAAAAAAACCGTTTCTGGACCTCGTCGCAGGGTCGCGATCAAAATCCGGTACGCATCGAACTGAACGTATAGCGGTTCCGTTCTCGGTACTCCAACGCACTTTACCGCGACCGGAAACGATTTCCGGTCCGGCGACCCTCACTGGAAAAGGCAGAACCTCCAAACGAGACGTTCCGCCCATAATCAGCGAAGACTACACCGCATTCGACAGGTCGTGCTATCAAACCTGCGTAGCGGGTTCGGGGCGCTTATCCAAGACCTGATCGATAATACCAAAATCCCTGGCAGCATCCGCTGTCATGAAATTGTCGCGTTCCAGCGCCTGTTCAATAGCGTCGAGCTCACGACCGGTATGTTTGACATAAATTTCATTCAGGCGACGCTTCAGCGCCTCGATTTCCCTCGCGTGAATCAGGATATCGGTTGCCTGCCCCTGGAATCCGCCGGAAGGCTGATGAACCATGATTCGGGAATTGGGAAGCGAGAAACGCTGCCCGGCCTCGCCAGCACAAAGCAGAAGCGAGCCCATGGAAGCGGCCTGGCCGACACAAAGCGTTGAAACTGGACAACGGATAAATTGCATCGTGTCGTAAATGGACATGCCCGATGTCACCACGCCACCAGGCGAATTGATGTAGAAGGAGATTTCCTTCTTCGGGTTCTCGGCCTCGAGAAACAGTAACTGGGCAACGATTACGGATGCGGAGTAATCTTCGACCGGGCCGGTGAGAAAGATGATCCGCTCGCGCAGAAGCCTCGAATAAATATCAAACGAACGCTCCCCCCGAGCTGATTGCTCAACGACAATGGGCACAAGCGTGTTGTTATACAGTTCAATCGGGTCTCTCATGCCTCTACTCCTGAAATCGGCCGGGTTTGATCCCGGCCGACGAGAGATTAAATCTTTTCGTTTCGGACCGGCAACCTCTGATCGGTAGCGAAAACCGGTACAAGGTGCTCCGAAACACTTATTCCTTCGGCGCTTTAGCAGCGGCCTTCGGCTTCTTGGCCGGGGCCTTCTCATCAGCAGCTACATCCTTCTCGGGAGAAGCAGCTTTAGCAGACTTGGCCTCTTTCTTTGCCTCAACCGGCTTGCCCTCAGACGCCTTCTTATCTTCGGCCGCCTTGGATTTGGCTTTCTTGGCCTTGGGTTTAGCTACTTCCGCCTCATCTTCATCTGCAAACAGGGCATCCTTGGAAACCTTGCTGTCGGCAATTTCAACCTGGGCGAGAAGCAGATCAACGACCTTTTCCTCGAAGAGAGGAGCGCGAATCTCGGCCATAGCCTGGGGATTCTTGCTGTAATAATCCCACACGGCCCGCTCCTGACCAGGGAACTGGCGTACGCGCTCGACAAGGGCCTGCGTGACTTCATCGTCCGCAACTTCAACCTTGGCGTCCTCGCCCATCTTCGCCAGAACAAGACCAAGACGAACACGACGCTCCGAAATGCGACGGTACTCGGCGCGAGCCTCTTCCTCAGTGGTTTCCTCGTCAGCGAAGGTCCGGCCCGAAGCCTTCAGATCAGCTTCGACCTGTGCCCAGACACCACCGAATTCCTGTTCAACCAGACTTGGAGGCAGCTCGAACGAGTATTTTCCATCGAGAACGTCAAGAAGCTCTTTCTTGACCTTGCGGCGGGACTGCGCATCGAAATCACGCTGAATTGCGCCACGGACGGCCTCTTTCAGCTTGTCGAGGGATTCCATGCCAAAAGCCTTGGCCATCTCATCATCGATAACAGTGTCCTTGGCAGACTGGACCTCAATGACAGTGACATCGAATTCAGCATCTTTTCCAGCAAGATGAGCAGCCTGATACTCTGCCGGGAAAGTCGCCTTGACGACTTTCTTGTCGTCAGCCTTGACACCGACGAGCTGCTCCTCAAAACCGGGGATGAAGGTGCCTGAGCCGAGTTCCACCGGAACCGCACTGCCCTTGCCGCCTTCAAATTCTTCGTCACCGATCTTGCCGACGAAGTCCACCAGAACCCTGTCACCATTCGCGGCTTTACCTTTTTTCGGCTCGAAGCTGCGATTCTGCTTGGCCATGCGCTCAAGCGATTCGGTCACTTCATCTTCGCTGACTTCGGCGATCTGGCGGGTAACCTTGGACCCTTTCAGCTCGACGATGTCAAAGACCGGCAGCACTTCGAGTGCAACGGTGTAGGCGAGATCAGCCTTGGCATCCATTGCCTTCTCGATCTCGGCCTGATTCTCGGGAAACTGAATCTGCGGCTCAAGAGCCAGCTTCAGGCCATTATCGTCAATAATCTTGCGATTGGCCTCGTTGACTGCATTCTGGACAACGTCGGCCATGACCGAGCGCCCGTAAAGCCGACGCAGATGAGCAGTCGGTACCTTACCCGGACGAAAGCCGTTGATGCGCACGCGGCTCTTCAGGGTTTCAAGCTCCTGACTCAACCGTCCTTCCAGTTCTGCCACCGGAAGAACAACCTTGAATTCACGCTTCAGACCCTGGGACAGTGTTTCCGTCACCTGCATTTTAATAATCCGCTTTCATTCGCTCGAACTATAGAAACCCAAACGCTCCGAACCTGCGATGCCATCAACTTAACCGGTTATTCCCGGATAAGGAAGCGACCCGCCAAGAGCATCTGAGCGGTAAAACATGTGGTGCGGGCGGAGGGACTCGAACCCCCACGACTTTCGCCACTGGAACCTAAATCCAGCGCGTCTACCAATTCCGCCACGCCCGCCCTTCCAGACGATCTTTTCCCCTTTCGGGGACCCGGGTCTATAGCATGACAGACGCGGTATGCACTAAAAAAGTTATCCCCACCCTGATAATGGCTGTAATAAAGGATAAATAGGGAGGTCACCATCCATCGCATATGGTTGCGAGATGAAAGTTGAACTCACCTTTACCCGCCGAACGGCAGGACTGGCTCTTTCCAGCCTGCTGATGAGCGCCGCATTTCCCACATCAACGCTTGCCCAAACAAATGGCAAGAACCTGCTATCGGAAGCGAAGCCCGGCCGTGCATATGGGGTCAACGCGTCTCCAATCAAGGTCGGTCTTCTATCGAAAGCGGAGGCAGTCGCAACTCTTTGGTCTCTGGACGGCACAGCGGCCGGGCCGGTACTGCGGGCGAAACCAGGCGAACTTTGCGAAATCACCGTTGTAAACGACACAGAAGCCCTTCTCAGCCTCCATTGGCACGGATTGCGGGGAGAGAATGCTTATGATGGCGTCGGCGGTCTGACACAGGAACCTATCGCTCCCGGAGACAGCTTTGTTTATCGGCTTTCTTTGCCGGAACCCGGAACTTGCCTCATCCGTCCCTGTATCATCGGTGCAACTTCGGAACCCGCCGGTCGCGGCTTGACCGGAATGCTGATCATAGAGGAGCCGCAACCTCCCGCAGTCGATACGGAAATCTGTGCGATTGTCGATGACTGGCTATTGTCCGCTAGCGGAGAAATCGAACCTTTCACAACCATGCCGCTCGGGCGTCTGGGGAATAAGCTTACGATCAATGGCTCAGCTATTCCTTTCTCATTCGGGGGGCCGTCCGGAACCCGCATTCGCCTGCGTCTCGCCAATGCGTGCAATGCCAGAGCGATGCGCATACGGTTCGATAATCTCAAAACCTATGTCGTTGCCGTAGATGGTCAGCCGACCGACGTTTTCGAACCGTTGAGGTCGTCGCTGCCCTTCTGTCCGGGCAATCGCTACGATCTGATTTTTGATTTACCACCCAACACCGAACCAACCGGGGAACTGGTAGCCCTCATTGGTGAGGGACAAACCCTGATGTCGTTTCGTTCACGCACTGCAACTGCCGGCACAACAAAACCCGATATCACCGAACTCCCGCCTAATTCCAGGCTACCTGCCGGAATCAAGCTTCAGGAAGCAACCCGGCTTGCAATCACGATAAAACCCATTTTACAAAAAGACGGCCCATCGCCATCGGGCTGGCTGGTCAATGACCGTCGCGGGGAGATCGGGATGGCGCCGGTTTTCAGCGTGGAGAAAGACACGCCGATCGTTCTGGCGATCACCAACGACACGCCGGTGTCACAGCCGTTTCATATCAACGGTCACTGTTTTCGCCTTCTGCATCCCTTTGACGATGGCTGGGACCCTTTCTGGATGGATACCATGCAAATTCCGGCATCAACCACGATCCGTATCGCTTTCACTCCGGACCGACCTGGGAAATGGCTCATCGCATCTACCGTTTGCGAACGTTTTGACACTGGTCTGTGGACTTGGTTCGAAGTCAGCTAGTCGCAAACCCTTTCAGGACCTTCGGTAACATTTCGGGAATATCCTCTGCAATGAGGCCGGGGCCGAATGCCTTTGCTGCATCGGCGTGGAGCCAGACCGCGGCACAAGCAGCATCGAACGCAGGCATTCCCTGCCCCATCAGGCCGCCGATCATTCCAGACAGCACATCGCCGGAACCAGCCGTCGCCAGCAACGGCGTGCCATTTTCATTTACCGCCGTTCTCCCGTCAGGTGCCGCAACAACCGTATCCGGGCCTTTCAGCACAACGATACATCCAAGGAGAAGAGCGGCGTAACGAGCCTTTTCAATTTTAGATTTTAGATTAACAATTGTTGTTTTGTTATTGAAAAGATTAATGAACTCACCATCGTGCGGAGTTATGACAGCCGGTGCCATGCGAGTCAGTACGGCCAGATCATCGACCATCCCCGAAAAGCTGGTAATAGCATCCGCATCGATGACGACAGACCTTTTTTCCGATAACGCTACCGCAACCATGGCACGTGTCATAGCACCGATACCGAGGGCCGGACCAAGCACGATGACGTTGAAACGGAGATCGGAAAGAATAGACTTCAACCCGTTCGCACCATCCATTCCACGTAGCATGATCGCAGTAAGGTGAGCTGCATGAACATCAAGTGCTTCCGGAGGAGCCGCCACTGTCACGAGGCCGCTGCCTATTCTCAGTGCCGACCGGGCTGCGAGCCTTGCTGCACCAGTCCGCGTTGCGCCACCTGAGAGCACAAGGGTGTGACCGCGTCTGTATTTGTGAGCATCAAACGCCAGTCCCGGCAAGGCGTCTCGCCACAAATCCGGGCTGTTGACAAAACAACCGCGATGCACGGCTCGTAATGTTTCCTCCGAGATGCCGATATCGACAACCTCTACGGAACCGGATAACCACGCGCCGGGATAGAGAAGGTGACCGGGTTTGCGAGCCGCAAATGTTACGGTTTTTGTTGCCTTGATCGCAACACCGGCAACAAGTCCGGTATCTCCGGAAACTCCCGTGGGCACATCCACCGCGATTACCGGCTTCCTTGCTTCGTTAATCTTCAAAACGAACTGTTCGGCAACACCATCCAGAGCACGTGAAAGCCCTGCCCCAAAAATGGCATCGATGATGATATCGGCATCAGACGGAATAATATCCCGAACCGCATGCAAGCGCCCGCCCCAGGCCGCCGCCGCAACCGACGCATCGCCTTTCAGAGAAGTCCTGTCGCCAAGCAATGTCACCTGAACATCATACCCGTTCTCTTCCAGAATGCGTGCCGCAACGAAGCCGTCGCCGCCATTATTACCGGGGCCACAGGCGACGAGAACCTTGGAGGGGGCGGAACAGGAGAGCATAACCGCCCCCGCGACCGCTCGACCGGCCCTCTCCATGAGCAAGATACCCGGACACCCTTCCCCGATTGTCCTGCTATCCGCCTCTCCCATAGCTGCCACATCAATCAGCAATGCCGAAAGCGGCGTTAATCTGCTTGGTTTTGGGCTACTCATTGAAGAAAGCTCCCGGATGGTGATAGCGACAAAAGCTCGGCAATTGCACATTATTTAGGCAGACAATGCCTAAAGGACTAGCAAAGGTTCGATTTTCGTCATTTCCTCGTTATCCTGCCAATGATAACACGACATTCATGCGCTCCAACTTGCCGGTTCGCTAAAAACTTTTGAGGACAAGGCCCATTCCATGAAGAAAATTGAAGCCGTCATCAAACCCTTCAAACTCGATGAAGTAAAAGAAGCCCTCCAGGAAGCTGGTGTTCAGGGCATCACCGTTATTGAGGCAAAGGGATTTGGGCGCCAGAAGGGTCATACCGAACTCTATCGCGGCGCCGAGTACGTCGTGGATTTCCTGCCGAAGGTGAAGATCGAAATCGTCTTACCCGACGAAATGGTCGAGCAGGCAATCGAAGCCATTCGCAAGGCAGCGCAAACCGGCCGCATTGGTGACGGCAAGATTTTCGTCACTCCAGTCGAAGAAGTTATTCGCATCCGCACCGGAGAAACCGGCGCCGACGCCATCTGATACGCAATCATAATTTTAGATTTTCCCACGAACCCTCGGACACGATAAACTCCAGAGAGGACAATTCCCTATGAAAACCGCCAAGGACGTCCTGAGTACCATCAAGGAACACGACGTTAAGTTCGTAGACTTCCGGTTCACCGATCCGCGTGGCAAGTGGCAGCACGTCACATTCGATTCGAACATGGTCGACGAGGACATCTTTGCCGAAGGCACGATGTTCGACGGCTCGTCAATTGCGGGCTGGAAGGCCATCAATGAATCGGACATGGTGCTCATGCCCGATCCTGCAACCGTGACGATGGACCCGTTCTTCGCCGCTCCGACGATGTCGATCACCTGCGATATCCTTGAGCCGACGACCGGCGAGCCCTATTCCCGCGACCCCCGCGGCATCGCCCGCAAGGCCGAAGCCTTCCTGAAGTCGACGGGTATCGGTGACACGATGTTCGTCGGACCGGAGGCCGAGTTCTTCGTGTTCGATGACGTCAAGTTCTCCGCAGAGCCCTATAATACCGGTTTCAAGCTTGACAGCGTCGAGCTGCCGATCAATGGCCACACCGATTACGAAGGCGGCAATCTTGGTCATCGCATTCCGATGAAGGGCGGGTATTTCCCGGTTCCGCCGCTTGATTCCGCCCAGGATATGCGTAGCGAGATGCTGGCGGCGATGGCAGCCATGGGCGTCACGACAGAGAAGCATCACCATGAGGTCGCTTCCGCCCAGCACGAGCTTGGCATGAAATTCGACACGCTCGTTTCGATGGCCGACCAGATGCAGATTTACAAGTACTGCATCCACAACGTTGCTCACAGCTACGGCAAGACCGCGACCTTCATGCCGAAGCCGGTTTATGGCGACAACGGCTCCGGCATGCACGTCCACCAGTCGATCTGGAAAAATGGCAAGCCGGTTTTCGCCGGCAACAAATACGCCGATCTCAGCCAGGAAGCCTTGTGGTACATCGGCGGCATCATCAAGCATGCCAAGGCGATCAATGCCTTCACAAACCCCTCGACCAATTCCTACAAGCGTCTTGTTCCGGGTTTTGAAGCTCCTGTGCTGCTGGCCTACTCCGCCCGCAACCGCTCCGCTTCCTGCCGCATTCCATGGACGACATCGCCAAAAGCCAAACGCGTGGAAGTGCGCTTCCCCGATCCGACCGCAAACCCTTATCTGTGTTTTGCTGCGCTCACCATGGCCGGTCTCGATGGTATCCTGAACAAGATCGATCCCGGCGCTGCGATGGATAAGGATCTTTATGATCTGCCGCCGCGTGAGCTGAAGAAAATTCCGACCGTTTGCGGATCGCTGCGCGAAGCACTCCAGTGCCTCGATAAGGGACGCTCCTTCCTCAAGGCGGGCGGCGTGTTCTCCGATGAGTTCATCGACAGCTTTATCACCCTGAAGATGGAAGAGGTTATCCGGTTCGAGCACACCCCGCATCCGGTTGAATTCGCCATGTACTATTCCTGCTGATTGTCAGCAGAAATTTCCAGAAGATGCGAGGCCGGAACCGCTGAGGGTTCCGGCCTTTTCTTTTTTCAACTGATAGCGATATAGACAAGGCAGCAATATCTGCGAAGTTCATACGACCGAAGATCACCGAAGAAACCAGACGATCTTCCCGTTTTCGGCTTTACTACTCCTTTCCAATCGAGGCTTCCTTGAAAAAATCCACCAGAACACAGCACAAGTCGGGTTCACTGCCGACCAAGGAACAGATTGTGGCCTTTATCAGTGAAAGTGGATCAAAGGTCGGCAAGAAGGAGATTTCGCGCGCTTTTGGCGTTCACGGCGGAGATCGCATCTGGCTGAAGCAGATGCTCAAGGAGCTTGAGCGTGAAGGCGCTGTTGACCGACGGCAGAAGGCTCTGCGTCCTCGCGGGCAACTGCCTCCAACCATCATCGCCGATATCGTCTCCCGTGATCGCGACGGGGAATTACTGGCAACACCTGTCGAATGGGATCAGGAGCACTCCGAGCGAGCCCCCAAGATCATCATCACATTGCCACGCAAGGCGCGCCCGGGTTTTCGCATTCCCGGGATTGGCGATCAGGCGGTGTTGCGCGTTGAACCGGCAAAGGGTGAAGGGGCAAACGTCTATTATGGGCGCATCGTCAAAATCGTCCCCAAGCGTAAATCATATATGCTCGGTATCGCGCGGCTGCTTACAGATGGAACCGCCCGCTTCGTTCCTGTCGACAAGAAAGCCCGAGGCAGCGAGTTACCGCTTCACCCAGATGATATGACCGGCCTGAGCGATGGTGACCTGATCAGCGTGACGCTGAGCAAGATTGGCCGCTTCGGCGCACCTCGCGTACGCGTGAAGGAAAAGCACGGAAAGATAGCCAATGAGCGGGCTATCAGCCTCATCGCCCTTCACTCCCATGACATACCTTATATCTTTCCCGATGCCGTCCTGAGCGAAGCCTCGGAAGCGAAACCCGCCACTCTTTCCGGGCGAGAGGATTGGCGGGAGCTGCCCCTCGTCACCATTGATCCTCCTGATGCCAAAGACCACGACGATGCGGTTCACGCTACGCCTGATACGTCTCCGGATAACCGGGGCGGCTTCATTGTTACGGTCGCCATTGCGGATGTCGCGGCTTACGTGACGCCTGGTTCGGCGATGGACAAGGAAGCATTGAGACGGGGTAACTCCGTCTATTTCCCTGACAGGGTTGTGCCGATGCTGCCAGAGCAGATTTCGAACGACCTGTGCTCATTGCGTGCAGGTGAGGCGCGCCCGGCCCTTGCCGTTCAGATGGTGCTTGGAGCAGACGGAGCAAAGAAAAGCCATAGCTTCCATCGCATCATGATGCGATCCCAGGCGAAACTCTCTTATGAGCAGGCCCAGGCGGCAATCGACGGTCGCCTTGACGATATAACCGGAACTCTCCTGGAGCCGGTCCTGAAACCGCTCTGGGCTGCTTACAAGGCCGCAACAAAAGCCAGAGACCATCGAGCTCCGCTCCATCTCGAACTGCCGGAACGGAAGATCATTCTCAACTCCAGCGGCGCCGTCGACAGGGTTCTCGTTCCTCAACGCCTAGATGCTCACCGACTGATCGAAGAGTTCATGATTCTCGCCAATGTCGCGGCGGCAGAAACCCTGGAAAAGGCTGGTATGGACTTCGTTTACAGGGTCCATGACGAGCCATCCCTGGAAAAGATGCGGGGCCTCTCGGAAGTTCTTGGTTCAATCGGAATGAAGCTTCCAAAGCAAGGGGCGCTCAGGCCCGAACTGTTCAATAATATCCTCGATTCCATCAACGGTTCGGAACATCAGCTATTCATCAACGAAATGGTGCTGCGCAGCCAGGCACAAGCTGAATACGCGACTGACAATTACGGCCATTTCGGACTGAACCTGCGCCGCTACGCCCATTTCACGTCACCCATCAGACGCTACGCCGACCTGATCGTGCATCGCGCACTGATTCGCGCTCTCAGACTCGGGAAAGATGGTCTTCCGGCATCGATGGGCAAAGCGGAACTTAGTGAAGTTGCTGCCCAGATATCGGCTGCCGAGCGCCGGGCTATGGCAGCGGAAAGAGAAACGGTTGATCGTCTGATCGCCCATCACCTCGCCGATCAGATCGGAGCAACGTTCAGCGGCCAGATCGCTGGCGTCACCAAATCCGGCCTGTTCGTAAAACTGGATGAAACGGGAGCGGATGGTTTCGTGCCCGCCGGAACAATCGGGGCTGATTATTATCGCTACGATGAGAAACTTCACGCCCTCACAGGAGAAAGAACCGGTGAAACCTACCGGCTAGGTGACAAGGTCAGCGTCAAGCTGGTGGAAGCCGCTCCGGTCGCAGGCGCATTGCGTTTCGAGCTACTCTCCGAAGGTCGCTATAACGGTCGCATCAAGGGGCGTCGTATAACTCCAGGAAAGCAGCGCAAGCCGGCGTTGAAGAAAAAACGCTGAAAAGCGTAAAACGGAGGGGAACAGGATGAAACCGGATAGAACAGACGGATTGCTCGCGCACATGTCGAGGGTTGCGGGTGCCGCAACAGGTGCCTCCCCTTCACTTAAGCCGCTTGATTCCGCATCGCTGCTCATACTCGATTGCAGCCGCAACCTGCCGAAAGTCCTGATGGGGCGCAGACATCAAAATCATAGCTTCATGCCGGGGAAATTCGTCTTCCCCGGCGGAAGCGTCGAGAAGTCTGATAGCTCCATGCGGGTTGCAGGTACCCTGTCTCCTCGCACCGAGGCGGCGCTTATGACCAAAGTGCGCAGATCATCGCCAGGATTATGCCGGGCACTCGCTCTTTCGGCAATAAGAGAGACATTTGAAGAAACCGGGTTCATGGTCGGAAGCAAGGAATACGGAACTCCCGATGCACCAGCCAACACCGCATGGCGCACGTTCAAAGAGCATGGAGTATTCCCGGAACTGGATCGGATGTCGTTCATAGCCCGCGCCATCACCCCTCCCGGATTGTCGAAACGGTTTGACACCCGGTTTTTTGTTGTCGACCGTCGAGCAGTTGCAGAAGAACCTTCCGGATTTGTCGGACCGGATTCCGAACTGACAGAGCTCGCCTGGGTGCCGCTGAAGCATGCTTCCAAATTCGAGATGTCCGAGATTACTGCGACGATCATCGAAGAATTGCAGCAACGCCTGACAAATGGCCTGTCTGAAATGCTGCCTGTCCCGTTCTATCATGTCCGCTATGGACGCGCTGTGCGTGACTATCTTTGATTTTATGCCAAAACCCTTGACGTGCGGGCAACAATTGGGCATGAGAGGAATAATGATTTCGGTCGGGTTTTCCCGGCAGTTTTTTCGTTGGCCGGGCCTTGCCCGGCTTTGATGTTTCGGTTCTGTCCGGTTGTTCAGGCCGTGACATCACAAATGAGGATTCGACCATGGCTAAAGCCGTAACGATTAAAGTGAAGCTCGCTTCGACCGCTGACACCGGTTATTTCTATGTCACCAAGAAAAACACCCGCACTCAGACCGAAAAGCTGAGCATGCGCAAATATGATCCGGTTGCGAAGAAGCATGTCGAGTTCAAGGAAACCAAAATCAAGTAAGAATTGGTTTCCAGATACAGGGTATGTGGCATTTATCAAGCTGCGACTCAAAAATAACCCCGCCATTCCAGCGGGGTTATTTTTTGGCTTTCTTTACCAAATTTGCTCTTCAACTGACGTGCTGTAAAAATTCCTTCAGTCGCGAGCTTGATGGATTATCGATCAAAACGCGAGGATCTCCGTCCTCGGAGACCTTTCCGCCTTCCATGAAAATCAACCGCGTGCCGACATGGCGAGCAAAGGCCATTTCATGGGTAACGACGACCATGGTCATGCCCTCCTCCGCCAGATCCTGCATCACTTTTAAGACCTCGTGGCGCAACTCCGGGTCGAGAGCCGATGTCGGCTCATCGAATAGCATCAGTTTCGGTTTTACGGCAAGCGCGCGGGCGATCGCGACACGCTGTTGCTGACCACCGGACAGCTCGTTCGGATAGTGATCGGCGCGATCCGCCAGGCCGACCTTGGCGAGAAGGGAGCGGGCAAGCTCCTCAGCTTCCTTCTTGCTGGCTCCGCGTGACATCACCGGACCGAACATGACATTTCGAAGCGCCGTCAAATGTGGAAAAAGATTGAATTGCTGGAAGACCATACCCGCTTCAAGACGGATAGCCCGCACAGCCGCCGGACCACCCTTGACGCTGATGCCATCGACGATCAGGTCACCGTCATTGATAGTCTCGAGAGCATTGATACATCGCAGCAAGGTTGATTTTCCAGACCCGGAAGGGCCGATCAGAACAACGATTTCGCCCTTTTCTATCCTGAGATCGAGCTGGTTGAGAACCACGAGCTTATCGAAGCGCTTAACCGCTTTTCTGAATTCTATCATACTCATAGGATACGCATCCTCCGCTCAAGCATCCGCAGGGCTAATGCCAGAACACCAACCATGATGAGGTAAAAAACGGCAATCGTGGACCAGATCTCCATGGCGCGAAAATTAGACGCCATGATTTCCTGCCCCTGTCTTGTGAGCTCCCCGACGCCAATCACAATGAACAGCGATGTATCTTTCAGAGAAATAATGCACTGGTTGCCAAGAGCCGGCACCATACGGCGTATCGCAACCGGTCCAAGAACATTTATCAGCACCTTCCAGCGCGGCAGGCCAAGCGCCAGCCCCGCTTCCTCAAGACCCTTGGAAACAGACAGAAACGCGCCGCGAACAATTTCGGCGATGTAAGCTCCGGCATTGATGGCAATCGTCACGATGGAAGCCGTCAAACCATTCATGGCAATTCCGAAGGCGGTAGGAATGGCGAAGTAAATGAACATCACCTGCACGACGATCGGAGTGCCCCGTATCAGCCCGACATAAAGCGTGGCAACTGTACTGGTGACGATGCCGCCATAGGCTCTGGCAATTCCGGCTACCGCCCCCAGGACGATGCCGCCAGCTAATCCCAAAACTGCGATGAAAACTGTCAGTTTGGCTCCCGCCAGCAAAGCGGGAATAGCTTCAAAAACATATGACCATTCAAAATCCATGATCGATCCGCGCTAGAGCAGACCTCCCGAACGGGAGAAGTCTGTCTCTATCCCTGTTGGTCATGACGTAAAGCAAACGATTACCCGTTGCTCTTCGCGTCATGTCTCAAACTGAAAGATTTTGCTCCAGCGCAGACTGCATCGACGGGCGAGCAGACCAAGCTTGTGGAGCAAACAGCGAAAGCCACCCATTGGTGGCTATATGATCATCCCGGTGCCGGTGAAACGCGGCATCGGGATGCTTTTCATGGATTGATGCTTATTTCGGCGGCTCTGTACCGAACCACTTCATATAGATAGCGGCATAGCGACCGTCAGCTTTGATCTTCTGCAAGGCCTCGTTGACCTTGGGAATGAGATCAGACCCTTTCGGGAACGCGATACCATAGGGTGAAGCCTGAACCTGCTCCCCGACAGCCTTGACCTTGCCCTTGCCGGCAGTGGCCACGTAATAGAGCACGTTGGGAGTGTCGTGCATGGCGGCATCCACCCGCCCGGTCTGCAATTCGAGATAGGCATTGTCGATGTTCGGGAACAGAACGATATCGACATCCTTCACATTGGCCTTGAGCCAATCCACGGCCGCCGTTCCGGTTTTCATCGCAACTTTCTTGCCGGCTAGGTCTTTCGGCCCCATGATGGCCGTTTCTCCGTCACGCACCATGACAATGAAGCCGGCATCATAGTAACCGTCGGAAAAGTCGACAGCCTTTTTGCGTTCTTCCTTGATGGTGATACCGGCTATCCCGGCATCGATATTCTTTGTGAGGAGCCCGGGAATGATGCCGTTGAAGTCCATCGGCTGCAATTTGTAAGTCACGCCGATTTCCTTGGCGACAGCGTCCCACAGATCGATATCAAAACCGACATAAGCGTCGCCTTGCTTGAATTCAAACGGAACGAACGCAGTATCGGTCGCGACAACCAAATCCTTTGCCGTCGCAGCTTGAGAAAAAGTTGCGGCTGCACCAAGGGCGCAAATCGCCAAAGCCTTGAAAAACGGTCTCATAGATGGAACTCCCCACTGAATTCATTGCTACAGTTTAGAGTTGCAACGCCAACGATCAAACCCGACAAAACGCTAAGATGGTTTTTGGCTGCCTGATTAAATTGCTGTTTGCTCAAAAAATAGGCAGATTTTTCAAATGCAAGCTTCAGCTTGAACGATGGAAACGAGCAACGTTGCGGATAAAATTGTCTACAATATTCAAGAGGTCGGCTGGAAACGGCTTATGAGGAGGCATAATACCGTTCCCAGCCAGACCAAGCCCTTATACCCAGGAGATGCGGCGGACCTGAGCAGCCGGGGCCTTGTTCGCCTGAACCTGGATGGAACGGGCGATCAACTGAACTGATGGCGCCTGAACGCCACAAAACCAATTATCGCTGCACATTATGATGAAGAAACGGCAAACACAAGGGCATAGCGCCGCACCTGAGCGTGATGAAGCACATCGAATGACAGGTCAATGAGACCGATGGTGAACGTTCTTCAAGTGTCCTTGGCGTCAAGATAGGTTTTCACCGTTTCGAGAAACTTGGCGATGGAAATAGGTTTGGACAGATACGCCTCGCAACCGCCCTCCCTTATCCTCTCCTCATCACCCTTCATGGCGAAAGCGGTTACCGCAATAACAGGTATTGATTTCAACTCATCATCCTGTTTCAGCCAGCGCGTGACTTCCAGCCCGGATACTTCCGGGAGCTGAATATCCATCAGGATGAGGTCCGGCTTATGCTCACGCGCAAGTTCCATGGCCTCGATGCCGTGGGCAGTCTGAAGCGTATCGTAGCCGTGCGCCTGTAAAAGATCGTTGAAGAGCTTCATGTTCAGCTCATTATCCTCAACGATCAAGACGGTCTTTTTCATAGGCTGCGCTCCATTGGGCCCTCTTGAAGGATCGCCAGCATGACAAGTCGATATGCATCCATGCTCGCCGCAATCCTGATTTCTCGTCAATAGCGATTGTAGGGTTATTGTAATCAAAAACCTATTGACGAACAGTCAAAGCATATAATCTTGGCTAAAGCGACATTTACCATAGGTGGAAAACATGAACGAACCGGAGGCCATCGGCGTCGAAATTCTCAATCGTCTGGCCAGCGACCCGGAGAGGTTGGGAAGGTTCATTGATATGACCGGGCTGCGGGCCGACACTCTACGCGATATCGTCAATACCCCGGAGTTCTGGGCTGCCCTGTTCGACTATGTTGTGGCTGATGAGCCGCTTCTAATTGAGATCGCCAGTGAAATCAACGAAACTCCTGATCGGATAGTCGCCGCACAAAGAAAGCTCTCGCCACCAACATTTTTTGAATGACATGACATCAAAAGCGCACTTTTTCTGCCGGGATTGTCTGGCTTCCTCAGAGAAAGCCACGGAAAAGCGCTGTCGTCACTGCGGATCCCCTCGCCTTCTGAACCATACGGGACTGGACTCTCTATCGATTGCCCATATCGATTGCGATGCTTTTTATGCAGCAATCGAGAAACGTGACAATCCCGAACTGGCGGACAAGCCTGTCATCGTCGGCGGCGGGAAACGCGGTGTTGTTTCGACAGCCTGTTATCTCGCTCGCATCAACGGCGTTCGTTCGGCAATGCCGATGTTCCAGGCTCTAAAACTGTGTCCCGATGCCGTCGTTGTAAAGCCCAACATAGACAAGTACAGGCTCGTTGGCCGCGAGATTCGGCAAAGGATGCTCGATCTCACGCCAATTGTAGAGCCACTTTCAATAGATGAGGCGTTTCTTGACCTGTCCGGCACTGAACGTCTTCATCATGGCAGTCCTGCAATCACGCTTGCACGCTTTGCCAAGCAGGTGGAGGCCGACTTCGGATTGACCGTATCGGTAGGCTTATCCTACAACAAGTTTCTCGCTAAGATCGCGTCCGATCTTGAGAAACCACGTGGCTTCTCGGTGATTTCGCGCGAAGATTCAGTGACTTTCCTCTCGGATAAGCCCGTACGCCTTATTCCGGGAATAGGACCGGCAGCTCAGACACGGCTCTCCAAAATAGGCGTCACCCTCATCCGGCATTTGCGCGACGTACCACTGAAGACACTGGCAGGCGCACTTGGAAACGATGCGTTTCGCCTGTCACGCTTGGCCTGGGGCGAAGACCCTCGTCAGGTCAAACCGGATCAAGAGACGAAAAGCATATCGACGGAAATCACTTTCGATAGCGATTTGTCTGATTACAACGATCTTGAAAGCTCGCTTTGGCAGTTGTCGGACAAGCTGTCGTCCCGGATGAAACGCACGGGGTTTGCGACGACCAGTGTAACCTTGAAACTCAAGGACAATAAATTCCAATCGATCAGCCGTGTCGGCTCCGGCCTTCCCCCTACTCAGCTTGCAACGCGTATTTTCGAGGTTGCACGCCAATTGCTGAAAAAGGAGTGCCGGCCCGGAAAAGCCTTTCGGCTGATCGGAGTGGGGGCAACGGAACTTTGCGACGCATCATCCGCTGACCACGGAGATCTCGCAGACACCGGCATTGTCAAAACGGCCCAGATGGAACACGCAATAGACACTCTGCGTGAGAAATTCGGAGCAGGCGCTGTGCAAAAAGGCATAACGCTTCGTCGTCCTCAACGCTGACAGTCACCCTTCGGCAGGAGCTCGAGGGTCTTGAGATCGGCACGAATGGAGAAGTCGCTGAAATCAAGTTTCACGGCCCGGTTGATGCCGTTCTCATAAAGCTCGGAAGAAACGGAATAGTCCGGAGTCGTTTCGAGATCGCCTGCTTTAAAATAGGTTATTTTTACAGGCCATCGAGACAATCCCTGCAAAACCGGATTCTGAGCAGCCTCTTCCAGGTTTGAACCAGTTCCCGGAGCGATGCGGGAACCTATGATCGTCAGAGTTTCATAAACCGTTTCACCAGAATTTCCGCCATCATAAACACGCGCGCTCAAGGTATTCTGCCCTGCACGAGCGGCATCCAGTATCTTCTGGGTATGGGTGCTCGGCAAAAGCACCTGCCCTTTCCATGACAGATGCTTTAGCAGCGGATTCTTCAGGCGCACCTGGAAGTCGCCATCGTCTCCTACAATCCCCTCGCCATCGGTATTTTCGGTGGTCCTGCCGTTGACGCGGCTCTCGATCCTGAAGCGAATATGTTTACCATCTCCGCTTTCATAATTGTTGGAAACGGAGTCGAGTGTGCTGGCCCCTGCCGCAGTTTCGAAAGAGATAACCTGCCTGGCTTTCAACGAATAGCCATCGCAACTGTTTCCGGTTTCCTCGTAGACCAGCCGACCGGTAAGAGCTTCGATAGCGTTATTCTTTTCAGAATCCGCCAAATTCATATCATAGACAGCACGATGCGGCGCAAACGGAACTGCCTCAGCTGCCATCAGCGAGGACGAACCGCCGGACAGAATCAGAAGGCTGCCGAAAGTGATGGCTCGCAATGACACAAATTGCAGTTGCATATTTTCTCCTCGGCACGACGACCGGATTGCCATGCGCCCTTGTTTCTGCACGCACAGCAGAGAACCTACGACCTATTAGCACGCGCGGCAATGTTTGACTTGCTCGCTTCCTGAGCTTCCGTCACAAGGTATTATATCTTGTCTTGGAGAATAACTGATGGCTTCGATTGAACAGAGACTTTCTGAACTTGGCGTTTCGTTACCAACGCCAGCCGCGCCTCTCGCCAACTATGTACCGTATGCCCGCAGCGGCAACCAGATTGTCATTTCCGGCCAGCTTTGTCTCAATGAACAGGGTAAACTGGCATATACCGGCAAGCTTGGTGCCAACGTTTCGAATGAACAGGGTAAGGAAGCCGCGCGTTTCTGCGCCATCAATGTGCTTGCACAATTGCGCGCCGCGATTGGAGATTTAAGTCAGGTCTCACGCTGCGTCCGTCTCGGCGGCTTTATCAATGCAGACCCTTCATTTGTGGACCTTGCCTATGTAATGAATGGCGCTTCCGATTTCATGGTCGATGTCTTTGGCGACAAGGGCCGCCATGCCCGCTCCACCGTCGGTGTCGCCGCGTTGCCACTCGACGCCGCTGTCGAAGTAGAGGCTGTGTTCGAAATTCAATAACGATGGCGAGTATGATATCTCCGGATGGGTCGAGAATAATCTGCTCATCCGGCACTGATGAGAACATCAATGACAACAGCCCCCAATGCTCCAGCCTGGCTTATCGCTATGCCGATCGCCCATCGCGGGTTTCATGATCCCTCGAACGGCATCTTCGAAAATACGCTTTCCGCGGCTAAGGAAGCAATAGAGCGCGGATATGCCATTGAATGCGATATTCAGGAAACAAAGGACGGCGAAATCGTCGTCTTTCACGACGACGATCTGGATCGGCTTACATCGGAATGTGGCCCGGTTCTATTGAAAAACAAAGAACAACTGGGAAGCCTTCGTGTCGGTACATCGAATGACACCATCCCGTGTCTGTCGGATTTTCTCGATGCAATCGGCGGTAGAGTCCCCCTCATCGTGGAAATTAAAAGCCGCTTTGATGGTAATACCTCACTGGCTGAGCGTGTTTGTGAAGCCGCCCGTCATTATTCAGGCCCTGTTGCGCTAAAATCTTTCGACCCCGATGTCGTTGCGGCTGTACGCCATCATGCACCGGATATCCCGCGTGGAGTTATCGGGCTGGCAGATTACAGCCACGGGGAATGGGATGGGCTTTCGAAGGATAAAAAGAACCAGCTCGCCAACCTTTTGCATTTCCCACAGACGCAACCTGATTTCCTGTCCTGGTATGTGGGCGATCTCCGTAATTCAGCCCCGTTTTTGACCAGACTTCTGGGACATAGACCAGTGTTAGCCTGGACGGTGCGAACCGGGGAGCAAAGGGAAGAAGCGGCACGATATGCAGATCAGATGATCTTTGAAGGCTTCATTCCGTGAAGCTTGTTGCGAAATCGGCCTGCCGTCCGATACTGTGAATGACCGATCCTCAAGAGGAAGGGTGAGAACATGGCTAAATTCGAGATATTCGACACCCCCGCACAACCGGAAAACCGCATCCTTCAGCATCAACTGCAAGCGTTTTCCGAAAGCGTTACGTGGCTAAGCAGCCGTGGTGTCCAGGTGGACAGGCATGATTTTTCTTCCGCCGTTCTAAAGGAAAATCCTGCCATAGAAAATCTGATCGAGAACTCGGGTATGAGAGCTCTCCCGGTAATTCTCCTCGATGGAAAAATTGTTCTCGCGGGGCGCTACCCGACACGCAGCGAACTGTCTTCATGGGCGAAACTGCAGCACCCTCTGTTTACGTTCGATGGGGCCGGCACAAGCTGTAACGGCCCATCGTGCGGATAAAACTGCCGGTTTACAGCCCGTCATATCGTCAGCGGGAACCGAGCACCTGCCTGATGCCAGCGATAACAGCTTCGGGGGTCGTACCCATGAGAGCAAATATCCCGATAACAGCCCAGTAGATGCCAATCAGGATAATCGGAACGAAAATCCAGCCCAGAAGCTCTTCCAGCCAAAGACGGCGGCGACGACGCGCCCAGCGTTTTTCCCGAGCTGTGCGAGGAGTTTGCCGAGCGTAAGCTGCCAATTGCGCTTTCCGTTGTCTGCGTCTGGCCCAAAAGCCAGGCTTCGCCGGAGCATCGACAGCTGGAGTTTGAGGCGTGGCAAGACGGTCCGCCTCTGTCACCTGTAAAGGCGATGACTGGACAACTTCCACAGCAGGAGCTACCGGCTCCAAATAGTGATTTTCAGCAGAAGAAACTATTTTTGCCAGATTTTCCAATGGGGTTGCGTCATAACGCGACGCTCCCAAAGGAGCACCCGCAACCATGTCCGCTGCCCTTGGCGAAGAATGCGTCTGATCATCGCCCGCTCCAGAGGCCTGAACATGCGACGGAAATGCAGCTGAAGCGGGTTGAATCGAAAAGTGAGCGGAAGCGTGAGCTCCGCCCTGGGTTTTATGGGGAGGAGCATCTGTCGCCTTTGCGGCCTCTGCCCCTGCCTCATTCTGTCGCCTCAGGATATCGGGAGAGGGATTTTTCTCTCCCGATCCGTCCTTAACATCGGTCATGCCCGCACCAAAGGAACCTTGGGCACGGTCTTGACACCGCCGCCCTTGTTATTCGGCCCCTTGCCACCAGAGCTCTTGGGGTCCGATCCCCCGGATTTACCGGGGCGCGAGCCTTTCGTATACCCCTGAGAGCCGCTTTTTCCAGTCTTCTTTGTCGTTTTCACGACCACCTTTTCAGGCTTCGGCTTGGCTGGCCCTTCCGGATACTCGAAGCTCAGCCTTTCGTCTTCGTCCTTTTCCTTGCCGACCACAATCTTGACGGTACCGCCATTCTTGAGCTTGCCGAACAACAGTTCCTCAGCCAGAGGAGTCTTGATTTCACTCTGGATCAGCCGTCCCATCGGGCGAGCGCCCATGGCCTCGTCATAACCATGCTCGACAAGCCAGTTCCGTGCCTCGTCGGACAGTTCGATGAGAGCATTGCGGTCCGACATCTGGACCTCGAGCTGAGCGATGAACTTGTCGACAACGCGCGCAACCACTTCCCGGGGCAGATGCGAGAAGGAAATGATGGCATCGAGCCGGTTACGGAACTCAGGCGAGAACAACCGATTGATGGCTTCCGTGTCATCCCCTTCCCGCTTGGCGCGCGTGAAGCCGAATGCCGGACGAACCAGATCCGCGGCCCCGGCATTTGTCGTCATGATAATGATGACATTCCGGAAGTCGATAGCCTTGCCGTTATGGTCGGTCAGGCGACCGTTATCCATGATCTGCAACAGGATGTTAAACAGATCGGGGTGAGCTTTTTCGATCTCATCAAGCAGCAGAACACAATGGGGGTGCTGATCGATGCCGTCGGTCAGCAGGCCGCCCTGATCGAATCCCACATAGCCGGGAGGAGCTCCGATCAAACGACTGACCGTGTGACGCTCCATATATTCGGACATGTCGAACCGTAGCAACTCAACGCCGAGCGTCGAAGCAAGCTGTTTCGCCACTTCCGTTTTGCCGACACCCGTCGGGCCAGCGAACAGATAGGAGCCTATGGGCTTATCGGGGTCGCGCAATCCGGCCCGTGCGAGCTTGATTGCCGAGCTCAGAGCCTCAATCGCCCGATCCTGGCCATAGACCATCCGCTTCAGGTTCTCTTCAAGGTTCGACAGGACAATACTGTCGTCCTTTGAGACAGTCTTCGGGGGAATACGGGCGATTGAAGCAACCGTTGCCTCGATTTCCTTAATGCCGATTGTCTTCTTTCTGCGCTTTTCCGGCAGAAGCATCTGGAAGGCACCGGTCTCATCAATGACGTCGATTGCCTTGTCGGGCAATTTCCGGTCGTTGATGAAACGTGCGGACAACTCCACCGCCGCCTTGACCGCTTCATTGGTGAAGCGAAGCTTGTGAAACTCCTCGAAATAAGGCTTCAAGCCTTTTATGATCTCGATGGTATCGGCAATCGAGGGTTCGTTAACGTCGATCTTCTGAAACCGACGCACCAACGCCCGATCCTTTTCAAAATACTGACGGTATTCCTTATAGGTTGTCGAACCGATGCAACGCAGGGTTCCCTGAGCCAGAGCAGGCTTCAGGAGATTGGAGGCATCCATGGCGCCACCTGAAGTCGCACCGGCGCCGATCACCGTGTGAATTTCATCGATGAACATGATCGCATTCGGATGGGCCTCGATCTCGGTCACGACCTGCTTCAACCGCTCTTCAAAATCGCCACGGTAGCGCGTGCCGGCTAGCAGCATGCCCATATCGAGCGAAAAGACTGTTGCGCCAGCCAGTACGTCAGGCACTTCACCCAGTACAATCTTACGCGCCAGACCCTCCGCAATGGCGGTCTTACCAACGCCGGGATCTCCGACGAGAAGCGGGTTGTTCTTATGCCTGCGGCAAAGGACCTGAATGGTGCGCTGCACCTCATCATGACGACCAATCAATGGGTCTATCTTGCCATCGCGTGCTTTCTGGTTGAGGTTGATGCAATAGGCTGTCAACGCGTCGGTTTTCTTCTTCGGCGCAGTTTCGGTATCCTCGGAAGCAGAGTTACCTGGGCGTTCCGTGTTCTCTTCATCCACTCCACGTGGAGAACGGCTCTCCGACATACCGGGACGCTTCGCAATGCCGTGGCTGATATAGTTCACGGCGTCATAGCGCGTCATATCCTGCTCCTGCAGGAAATAAGCGGCATGGCTTTCCCGTTCGGCAAACAATGCCACGAGCACGTTAGCTCCCGTCACCTCTTCCCGCCCGGAGGACTGCACGTGAATCACCGCGCGCTGGATAACCCGCTGGAAACCCGCTGTCGGTTTGGCGTCATGCCTGACATCAACGATCAGGCTGGACAATTCGGTATCGACGTAATCAGTCAGATTCCGTTTCAATACCTCGAGATCAACATTACAGGCGCGCATCACCGCGGCGGCATCCTGATCGTCGATCAGTGAAAGCAGCAGGTGCTCCAATGTGGCGTATTCGTGCCGGCGCTGCCCGGCAAGTGCGAGAGCCCTATGGAGAGCTTTTTCAAGGCTGCGAGAGAAACTCGGCATGGAACCTCTATTCTGCGTATTTTACGCGTCCTGATGTACGAACCTGAAATTGAAATCGTCCTTTTTTCGGGCAACCCCTTTTCAATTCTTCCATCAGTAATCTAGAGCAGGAAACATCTTCGGTTAAGCGGTGCGCATCTACATCTTTTCCATAACGCACTGGAGAGGATGTAGGTTCTTTCGCGCGAATTCCATCACTTGTGTGACCTTGGTCTCGGCTATCTCGTATGTAAACACACCACACTCACCGACGCCGGTATGATGGACCTGAAGCATGATCCGTTCCGCATCCTCCGGGCTTTTATTGAAGAAAAGTTGCAGCACATGCTGCACGAAATCCATGGGTGTATAATCGTCGTTTAACAGTAACACTCTGTACAAGCTTGGCCTTTTCAGTTTCGGCTTCGTCTTGGCGATGACGGCCGTCCCCTCCCTTCCGCCGTCCCCTTCACGCGGCTTGCCAGCTGTGTTGAAGGGGAGAGCCCCGGTTGTCCGAGATCGTTTCTGCTCACGCATTACCATAATAGCCTAGTCATCCCTTGAAAAATCAGCTTACAGGCCTGAATGAACTGTTCGCCTTTCGAGGCAATACTTCTCATATACGCCGACTCTCGATGTTAGAAATGGGTAGTGCGCCTAAACACAAAAACTCCCGCTCCACACTTGCATATCCGAAACCGTTTCACCAAAGCGTTCCAGCCAGCAAACATTAAAATATTCCCGACGCCATGGTGAAACAAGGGCGTTAACTTTGATCATTAACGGACCCGTAACCTCACTCTCCTAGTGTGGCAGTCTGTGCTTTAGCGGCCACAGTACCGGGCGCTATCGCACTTGCTTGCTGCAGGAAGCTATAGAGGCCAAGGGTTATGTTTCACGATCGCGTCAAAAACAAACGTTATCTCATCGCAGGGCTGATCGGTGCGGTCGCCTCCTTAACGGTTGCGATCGGAACTCCCGCAGAAGCTGCAAAAAAACGCGCGCATGCACAGGGCGGATATAACCCACCCTATGCAGACATGGTTGTAGATGTGAAGACCGGACGCGTTCTGCACGCGGTCAATCCCGATGCATTACGCCATCCCGCCTCCATCACCAAGGTGATGACCCTTTATCTGCTATTCGAACAACTCGAGCGCGGCACCTTCAATCTCAATTCGCCTCTGCGCGTCTCTGCAAACGCTGCAAGCCAGGCGCCCTCGAAACTTGGAGTCCGTCCCGGGCAGACCATAGGCGTCGAAGATGCGATCAAGGCGCTGGTTACAAAGTCGGCAAACGACGTCGCCGTGGTTATCGCAGAGAATATCGGTGGATCGGAAGCTGCCTTCGCCAACATGATGACGAGGAAAGCACGTGCTCTTGGAATGACACGCACGGTCTACCGCAACGCCTCCGGCCTTCCGGATCTTTCGCAGGTGACGACGGCCCGTGATCTGACAATTCTGGCGCAAGCGGTTCAGGACCGCTTCCCCAGGTATTATCGCTATTTTCAGACCAGCTCTTTCGAGTATGGCGGCCGCGTCATCGGCAATCACAACAGGCTGATCGGTCGTGTCGAAGGCGTCGATGGCATCAAGACCGGCTATACGCGGGCCTCGGGCTTCAACCTGATGACCAATGCAAAAACGGATGATCGCCATATCGTTGCCGTTGTTCTCGGCGGACGCTCTACTGCCGTCCGTGATAATATCATGGCGGATCTGGTACGCTCCAACCTGCCACGCGCCTATGCCGGAAGAAGAACAACTCCTGCCGTGGCCGAGAATACCGTCGCAGATCGCCGGACAACTACGGTCGCAAGTGCCGATATCGCCCAGGACGAAATCGAGACAACGGCCTCGACCGAGCCCGTCAAAGTTCCCGTTCGCAAGGCCCTGACGGCAGAAAAGACCCCGAGCAAGGTCCGTCCTGTCGTGGCTTCGGCCGCAAACGCAGCCACCACGAAAACTCCGTCCTCTGACCTTCGCTGGAAATCCGGTGCACCGTCTCTGCCTCAGAACGCTCAGGCTTATGCTCCGGCAGCCAAGCAGGATGCACAACCCTCAGAGCTGACCAAAATGCTCGCGAAGCAAACAAAGGCTGTGGCTGAAAACAAGCCGGCAGCTGTCGTCGATACCAAATCGAAATCCGTGTCCGGTTGGATTATTCAACTCGGCGCTTCAGATAGTGAAAGCAAGGCCAAGGGTATTCTTGATCAGGCCCGAAGCCGCTCCGGCAAAACTTTGGCGAAGGCATCGCCCTTTACCGAGAAAGTCAATGTTTCGGGTTCAACACTTTACCGCGCCCGCTTCTCCGGCTTCGCCCAGCAGGACGATGCTCAAAATGCCTGTAAGGCACTGAAGCGTAGTGGCTTTTCCTGCTTTGCCTCCCGCGGATAAGGTTGGAGTGGAATGCCTCTGTCCGCAACTGAAGCAGGCTGCAGTTACCTTGGTCCCGTATCGCGCGTGGAGTATTCAGCGATGTCGGTTCAGCAAGACATCCTTGGCTTCATTGACACGGGCGGCAAGATAGGCCGTCCCCCCGTAATCGGGATGAAGCTTTTTCATAAGAGTCCGGTAGGCCTTCTTGATTTCATCGACGCTGGCTCCAGGCTTAAGCCCCAGGATCTCGTAAGCCTCTTCTTTCGTTATCGAGCCAGGTTGCGTGCCGCGAGCGTACCGCGCGTCGTGATCTCGCTGAGCGTATTCACTCCGTCCGGGAAATCGGCGGTCCATATAAAGCTGTAACAATCGCGCACTGTTTGCATCCCGCTCTGAGAATGTGCGCAACAGCTCAACAAGAACGCTCTCCGGCAAGTCGTTAAGGCGCTTCCCTGCGTATTCGCCAACGCGAACCAGGCCATCGACCTTGCCGCTGGAATGGTCGACTTCCAGTTCAATCATTGTCGCGCTGAAACGGGATATGCGTGGCGGCTGCCCGAATCCCAGAAAACTCAAACCGTTCCAGCCAAGAAGCGACGCGCCCGTAGCGGCAGCCACGAGCGCGGGAATAGCCTGCCCCTTAGTGATGAGAAAAACAGCGGAGCCTATCAAGGCAATACCGGCAACCGTGCTCCCCGCCTTTTTCATAGCGGCGATGTCACGCTGCTTGTATTTCTTCGATAACCACCACAACCCGAACGCAATGGCAGCGAAGATTATCAGATTGCCCATAAAGCCCGACCAAAGAACGAGAGGAAAAAGCTGTCTATCCTCCCTGTGGGGCTTTTTTTTGCAATAGGCAATGCTTGCATTCGCTACAGCGAAATAACATCAAAGCGCCGCTGCGTTCCTGTTCAATGGTAACAACGACTGGCCTTGAGCCGGTGATCGTCGGATTTTTTCCACTCCTTGAGCACGTCCTGCTGAACGCCGGCATCTCCCAGACGGTCGCTCAGTTCCAGAAAATTTTGTTCACTGAGTTCAAGTTCGGCTTCGATATCGTCGTAGCCTTCTTCTTCCGAGTCCATTTCCACGTATCTTTCATACGCAGCAGACATGACTGCATAGGCAACAGCCACGGGCAGAGACCTGAAGATCGTTGAGAATTCCTCATCGAGATCGCCGGTAGCGACGTCTCTCATCTGAACGAGATATCCATCCCGGAGAGCCAACACTTCGTAGCGGCAGCACCACCCTTCTGAAGCGACAAACATAGCACCCTCCATGATCTGTACGATCATGAAATGCGAATCACAAAGCGAAGGTTCCGAGTATCGGCGTAAGCCTATTGGACTGTTGATTTTTCTTCACAGCAATCCGAGCGCCGCCAGCTCACGCCTGAGTGATTCTGGCATATCCTCAGCTCCTTTTGCACCATCTCCGAGATCGGGTGGAGCGTCCTTGTCTGCCAGGTAGCGCCAGCCTTGAAAGGGGCGATATGGCCGGGGCTCGACAGGAACTACCAACGGGTCGAGACGCAGCCTGCAACGTCCTATTCCTTGCCCGTCGGTAAAAGGCGTTATCGCCAGAAGCCTTTGCCTGCAAGCAACCTGCCCCTTTATCACCCAATAAAGAGACCCTCCGTCAAGAAGCTCATCGCCTCTTTTGGGAACCATTCGCGTCGTGTGTGTCTGTTCGTACTCACGCCCGAGTCGCCGATAATGGGTCTCGTTTTCCTCGATCCAATCCCGGAGATCCTGAATTGTTTCGACGCCGACGCATAGCTTGATCAGATGAAGGGACATGTCCGCACTAGGATGAAATGATTATGCTTCTTCTCCTAAAGCAGTTTGCGTCTGGATGGAATTGGCAACAATGATGCCAATAGGTACGCAGCACAAAAAATACTCGCCAGGCATGAACTGCCTTCTGGTTCTTCCCAAACGAAACAGCGTCGCATCCTTGAGGATACAACGCCGTCCGCGAATGAGATCGCTTCAATATTGCAACGTCCCGGCTTTATCCCAATCTTGCCAGAGCCTCCGCCATCTTGGATTTGCGCGATTGCGCTTCTTCACGCCGTTCGCGCTGCTCTTCTACGACCTCTTCCGGCGCACGAGCGAGAAAGTCCTTGTTAGCCAGCTTGGCATCGATCTTGGCGATATCCCCGTCCAGCTTGGCGATTTCCTTACCCAGCCGCGCCTGCTCCGCTGAGATGTCGACAATCCCCTCAAGCGGGAGAGCCGAAACCTCTCCGCGAACGATCAGTTGAACGGAGCTTTTGGGCGCCGTATCCGCAAATGAAATATCGGACAGGCGAGCAAGACGACGGATCATATCGCCCCACAACGAGACACGGGTCTGCACCTCCTCCGAAGGACGGATCAATACCAGGGGTATCTGTGCTCCCGCCGGAACATTGGTCTCCGAACGGGCGGAGCGAATTTCGGAAACCAGATCCACAAGCCAGCCAATCTCAGCTTCGGCGGCATCATTACGCAGGCCTTCCAGTTGTGGCCAGGATGCCAGAGCCAGAACAGTCTCTCTTGCAGGCCCTACCTCTCCCTTGATCGCCCAAAGCTCCTCGGTGAGGAATGGCATGAAAGGATGAAGAAGCTTGCATATCTCATCGAGAACAAATGCAACGGAAGCTCTGGTTTCATCCTTCGCCGCACTGTCCTCACCCTGGAAGACCGGCTTGGCGAGTTCGAGATACCAATCGCAGAAGACGTTCCAGACAAACCTGTAGGCAGCAGCAGCGGCATCATTAAAGCGATAGGCTTCAATCGCCTGGGTTACTTCACCACATGCCCTAGCGCACTCGCTGATAGCCCACTTATTGAGCATCTCATTGACCGAGGCAGGATCAAAACCCGCCGTGCGCTGGCAGCCATTCATCTCGGCAAAACGAGCCGCATTCCAGATCTTGGTTGCGAAGTTCCTGTATCCCTCGACACGGGACATTGCCAGTTTGATATCTCTTCCCTGTGCCGCCATGGCAGCAAGGGTAAACCGAAGGGCATCTGCACCATACTGCTCGATTACCGACAGCGGATCGATGACGTTGCCCTTGGATTTCGACATCTTCGCACCTTTTTCATCGCGAACCAGGGCGTGGATATAGACCGTATGGAAAGGCACATCGTCCATGAAGTGCATACCCATCATCATCATCCGGGCAACCCAGAAGAAGATGATATCGAAACCGGTAACAAGCGTGGTCGTCGGGTAAAAACGTGTCAGTTCAGGTGTCTTATCGGGCCACCCGAGCGTCGAGAACGGCCACAGGCCGGAAGAGAACCATGTGTCGAGCACATCATCATCGCGGCGCAGCATAACTTCGCGACCGTGCCGGGCGAGAGCTGCCGCTTTAGCTTCCTCCTCGCTCAATTCAACGTAAACATTACCTTCTTCGTCGTACCAGGCAGGGATTTGATGCCCCCACCAGAGCTGACGCGACACGCACCACGGCTCGATATTCTCCAACCACTGGAAATAAGTGCGCTCCCAGTTCTCGGGCACGAACTTCGTCTTTCCGGAACGCACTGCCGCCATCGCACGCTCAGCCAGCGGCTTGACGTTGAGATACCATTGATCGGTGAGATATGGTTCGATGACCACGCCTGAGCGGTCTCCGTGCGGAACCACATGAACATGAGGTTCGACGGCAACGAGAATCTCCCGCTCTTCAAGCAGCGCAACGATGCGCTTGCGGGCAGCAAAACGTTCCAATCCGTGCATGGCAAGAATTGCCGCAAGATCGGGATCTCCAAGCCCCTCCAGAAAAGCCTCATTATCCTCAAGCGAAAGTTCAGCTTCCAGATTGAAGATATTGACCAACGGCAGTTTATGGCGCTTCCCAACCTCGAAATCATTGAAATCGTGGGCTGGTGTAATCTTCACCGCTCCGGTTCCCTTTTCCGGGTCCGAGTATTCATCGGCGACAATCGGAATACGTCTGCCGATCAACGGAACGATGGCATACTTCCCGACGAGATCACTGTAGCGCTCATCGTCGGGGTGAACAGCCACTGCAGTATCGCCAAGCATGGTTTCAGGACGCGTGGTTGCAACGGTGACGCTGCGTCCAGGCTCTCCGTCAACCTCATAGCGGATATGCCAAAGGTTGCCCTTCACTTCAACCTGCTCGACTTCCAGGTCCGAGATGGCGGTCTGGAATTTCGGGTCCCAGTTAACCAGTCGCTTGTCGCGATAGATCAGACCCTGTTTGTGGAGATCGACAAAAACCTTAAGAACCGCACGCGACAATCCTTCGTCCATCGTGAAGCGCTCGCGCGACCAGTCGCAGGAAGCGCCCAATCTTTTCAATTGATTGACGATCGTTCCGCCGGATTCCTCTTTCCACTTCCAGACCCTGCGCACAAATTCTTCGCGGCCCAGGGTGCGGCGGTGGAGCTGCTGCTCCATCAGTTGCCGTTCAACCACCATCTGGGTTGCAATACCGGCGTGATCCGTTCCCGGCTGCCACAAGACATCCTTTCCACGCATCCGCTCAAAACGGCACAGGATATCCTGAAGCGTGTCATTCAAGGCATGCCCCATGTGAAGCGAGCCCGTCACGTTCGGTGGAGGAATGACGATTGAATAGGGAACGGCATCCCTGCGATCTTCGCGTCCGGCCTTGAAAGCCTCAGCCTTTTCCCAACGAGAGGCAATGCGCGCCTCGACGGCGACGGGATCAAACGTCTTGTCCATAATGACAACCAACCAGTTGGCGCCGCAAGCGGCGCAGGCAAACCATAGAAACTGGAAATGGCTTAAGCCAACAACCTATCGGGAGGCAAGACTTACCCGTATCAATCGTGCAGATTGACCAGACGTTTTATCTCTTCTCGCACCAACCCCTCAACCAGCGCTGGTAAATTTTCGTCGAGCCATGATTTCAGCATCGGACGAAGCATCTCTCTGGCCAACTCCTCGAAACTACGTTCCTTGTGGCTGGAAAGAGCACCTGCAAGTTCGGAGAATGACTGACGGACCGACGCCTCCGCATCCCCGGAGACAAGGGCCTCCTCCTCAATAACGGTTGCAGCCGCTTCACTGCCCGGCACATGAGCCTCTACATGGGCATGGTCATCACCGTCGTCCTTCAGAGACCCGACTTCTCCACGTATGGCATCGAGCGCCGAACGAAGAGCGGCGATATCCGCTTCGATGGATGTTTCTGGAGCAGTTTCAGCCAGGCTGGAGAGGGGTGTCTCACGCTCGCCGGCAGCTTTCTGATCATCGGCAATGATGCGACGGATGGAGCTTAAGATATCCTCCATCGTCGGTTCTTCCAACTTTCTATTTGCTGCACTGCTCATAGCGATCACCGGTGAATGTCATGTCCAGCCAATCAGCGCTGGTGTTTCCAATTCAATATTTCATGCTTGCCCCTGAGCGCAACAAAGGGAAAGTAGCGAATTCGGTTATCTACATGCGAATATGGTTAAAGGAAAAATTTCAAAAGCGAAGCTGACATCGGTGATCCAACATTTCCTGCTCCGCATGCGAAACGAAACCAGGTCGAAGGTGCATCCGGAAAAGTCGGCCTTACACTCGCCAAATGCAGACGCTAAAAGGCATAGAGCAGATAAAGTAAAAACCGGTTTTCCATGAGAAGCGATGCGGGTCATGAAAATCGCGCAGCGTTACAAACAAAAACGCCGGAGGCGAGTCCGCTCCGGCGCATCGTGGAAATCATAATTGAATATGCCTTATTTTCCATCAGGCGTCGTAGTACCGCCCCAGGAATCCTTGATCTGATCAAAATGTGTCTTCGGGTTGTAATGAGCAACCTTGAGACCGAGGAAACGTGAATCCAGCCGACCCATGGCCTGAACGACTGCGTAGGAAGCCACTGTCCGATCACGCTGGGCGATGATCAGCAACACCCGTGAATTGAGGAGAGCCTGTTGGGCGTTCAACACATCGAGCGTTGTCCTCTGACCGACGCGAGCTTCCTCACGGACACCATTCAGGGCCGTCTCGTTGGCACTGACCTGAGCCTGGGTTGCTGAAATCTGAGCCTTGGCGGCCTCAAGCTGACCCCAGGCGGAAATCACTGCTGCACGAACCTGATCACGAATGGAATCCGCTTCAAGACGACGCTGACCGGCGGTCTCTTTGGATTGCCGGGTTCGCGCCGACGTCTCGCCACCCTGATAGATCGGGACTTTCAACTGGGCGACTACTGAAGCAGTCAGCCTGTTATCGCCAGCAAGATTATAGGACTCGCGCTGCGCGACCGCACCGGAAAGCCCAATAGACGGAAGGAACTCACCTTCAACGAGCTTTACCTGCAACTCCGCAGCGTCAACGGTATGGAGCGCCGCGATAATTGCAGGATGCTCCTTCAGGGCGAGCTTCAAAGCAAGGTCGGAAGTTCTTGGAATGAGTTTATCGAGCGGGCGCCCGGGAGCCAGTTTGCGCGGCTCTTCACCGACAACCTGCCGATAGACAGCCAGACTGGAACTCAAATTGGCTTCAGCTGCACTGACCTGAGAACGCGCACCTGCGAGGCTGGCTTCCGCCTGCGCGACGTCGGTTCGCGTGACTTCGCCAACATTGAATCTGTCATTGGTTTGACGAAGCTGTTCCTGAAGAACCTCGACGTTGTTACGGTTCAGATTGAGGATTGCCGTATCCCGCAACACATTCATATAGGCCTGGGCTGCGGAGAAAAGCGTAACCTGTTCCTCGTTACGCAGACTTTCCCGTGATCCCAAAATCTGGGATTCGGCCTGCTTCACTGAATTTGGGGTACGAAAGCCATCAAAGATTGTCTGGTCTATCTGAAGACCAACGCCTCGACCGGTAAGAAACGCCTCGCTCGAGGTCGTTCCGGGGGCCTTATAATCGATATAGCTCCTGCCGATATCAGCTGAAGCATTAACATTGGGGCGATACCCTGCCTTGGCGCGGGCGATATTCTCATCAGTCGCCCTTACCCCTGCCCTCTGAGCGTTCAGGGTCGGGTTGGACTGGTAAGCCTTCACTAACGCACCATCAAGCGTCTCAGATATAGCGACACCATTGACGGACGTTAGGGCAGCGGCACTGATCGCTCCGAAAAGGAAAAAACGCCATTTCTTACTAAACTGGATCGTCACGCTCACCTGCCCGTAAATTTCATCCATAATCCAAACGCCTGCATATATAAGGCCTTAAGTTATAGAATCAGAATTCCGAGATTTACCCGGACTATGAAAATATCCAACCGCATCGCAGAAACAACAACAGAAATTGGATTTTATAGCAAAAAAACTACTACTGGCACAAAAAGGAGACACTGGCTTTTGTCAAAAGACAAAGCCCGAATCTCTGTGGAAACCGGTTAGAACAGGGGCAGAAACATCGAGAATTTCCAGCCGCCCAAACGACTGACCTGCCCGCGTATGCAGAATAACGCGGGGCACACCGTCTGTATTTTCTATAGCCACGAGGCGCCCGCCATCCTTAAGCTGGTCCAGCAAAATGCCCGGCAGTTTCTCCACGGCACCGTGGACAAGGATGGCATCGAAGGGGGCCCGACTGGAAGCTCCCTCGTTCAGGGGCCCCTCCACTACGGTCACATCCGGCCAGCCTGACAGGAGTTCTCGAGCAGAGGAAGCAAGAGCAGCATCAGATTCAACCGCCACAACGCTCGCACCAAGCTCACCCATGATTGCAGAGGCATATCCAAGCCCGGAGCCTATTTCCAGAACCTTGTCGCCGGAAACCAACTCCAGCGCCTGAATCATCCGACCAATCACCATCGGTTGCAGCATGAACCGACGTTCGTCTCCTTCAGAAACGGGAATATTTTGATCGATATAAGCGAAAGCTTCCCGCCCCGGAGGCACAAACAGCTCCCGCGGAACAACTTCCATCGCTTTTAAAAGAGGAACGTCATTGACGTCACAAGGCCTCAACTGGCTCTCGATCATGTTGCGTCGCAGTTGCACAAAATCGATCATCAGATTGCCTTTCCGGCAGTGTTTCGCCTGTCGGTAATTTGGAGGCCTCGGAGGGAATCGAACCCCCGTACAAGGATTTGCAGTCCTCTGCGTAGCCACTCCGCCACGAGGCCTTCCATATTCGTGCGCGTTCCGGCGCGACACACGCTCCATAGCAGAGCGGGACCGTAAAGAGCAACAGCAAGATTTTAGACTTTTTCACAGGCTCCCACTTGCATAGTCCGGCAAGCATCGATATACGGCTGTTTCTCCGATCCGCGATAGCTCAGTTGGTAGAGCAAGCGGCTGTTAACCGCTCGGTCGTAGGTTCGAGTCCTACTCGCGGAGCCAATTCGAGGCCGGACCTTTTTCAAAGGTCCGGCCTTTTTTGGTTTAGGGATCACCTTTCCCGAATTCTGCCCTGAAATCCCTTCACTTGCAGCATTTTCGGTGGCGAAGACCAGGCCTCAATGTCAGGTCTCAAAACGCTATCCCGCGACTAAGCGCCCCAAAATCTCCCTACGACGAACGTCGATGATTGTGATAGCGTTGCTTTTGACGTCGCATTCCTCGTTTCGGGTCGAGCGTCCGCAACCCGCATTATCAAGGTCGGCGACATTCTGCTTCCTTATCTAACGACACACGGAAGAGGCTCTCCACCATGAACTCCAATAAGATGAAGTATCCTGGCATTCCTAGCGTTATTCACGGGAATGGTGCTGTTGCTCATGTCATGAATCAGGTTTGTGGTGGTGTTATCGGTTTTCCGATCACTCCATCGACGGAAATTGCGGAAATTTTTGAGGCTGTTCGCGCCGAGGGCGGCGTCAATGTGTGGGGGAAGCACCCGTTTTTCTTTAGTCCCGAAGGTGAGCATTCAGCGCAAAGCGGCGCTCTGGGAGCAGCACTGACAGGCGGACAATTCGTTTCGAACGCATCATCAAGCCAGGGCATCCTTTACGCGCTCGAATCGCATTACGTGACTGTGGGCAAGAAAGTTGGCGGCTTCGTATTGCAGGTTGCGGCACGGGTGGTGTCGAAACACTCACTGAATGTCATGGCAGGGCATGACGACGTCTATGCTTTATTATCTTCAGGCTACACGATCCTGTTCGGAGCCAATCCCCAGGAAGCGGCGGATATGGCCGCCATCTCGTTCCGCGCTGCATCGCTGTCACTGATTCCCGTGGCCAATGCCATGGACGGCTTTTCCACCAGCCATATGCTGAGTGAAGCCCTGATGCCCGAGCCTGAACTGCTGGCTGAATATCTCGGCGATCCGGCCGGTCGCATCAAATGTCCGACACTGGCTCAGGAAATGCTGTTCGGCGCCAAGGGCCGTGTTTTCCAGCTCACCCAATATCTGAAGCGCCACCACGCAGACATCTCGCCTGCCGGACTGGAAGAACTGAAGAAGTTCCTTAACGCCGAGGCGGATGCGATAGAAAAAGATAACAATGGCACTCTTCTGGCGGAAACGTCTGCCTGGATACCGGAAGAACTCTCCGGCCAGTGGCGTCGCCAATGGCTGAACGCTTTCGAAAAGGGTACACGGCAACTGGTGCCGGCACTGGTAGATGTCAATAATCCAGGACTTACCGGCGCTGTACAGAATCAGCCTGATTTCCAGGCAGGCGCTGTTGACCACCGGACTCATTTCGCCAGCGCCGTGCCTGCACTCGTTCGTCAGGCCATGGCTGAATATTCAGAGCTGACAGGACGTCAGTATTCTCCGATCCACACATTCCAGTGTGAAGATGCTGAAACTGTCATGGTCGGCATGGGATCGGTCACCGACGATGTCGAGGCGGTTGTCAGTCACCTGCGCAAACAAGGGCACAAGGTCGGCCTTGTGGCGGTAAAACTACTGCAGCCATTCCCGGAAGCCGAACTGGTAGAGGCGCTGAAAGGCAAGAAAGCAGTTACCGTTCTTGAGCGTTCGGACCAGACGGCGCTGACAACCCTGGTGACCCAGGCGCTCTTCAGAGCCCGAGAGAATGCCGATCAGATTCGCCATCCCGGGATTCCGGCAATCAATGCGACACCTAAACTCACGACGGCAATCTTCGGCCTTGGCGGACACGATCTGCAACCCCGCCATCTCGTTGCCGCCTTCAAGAATATGACGGACGGAAAGGGAGCCCCCCTCGTTTATCTGGGTTCGCAGTTCTTCTCGAAGACACCTTCACCACGCCTGGAGGAAATTCAAACACGCCTGAGATCAGCCTATCCGGAAACTGAGCTGATGGCGCTTGAAACCGGGCCCAACCCCAATCTACTGCCGGAAAGCGCATTCCGTATCCGCTTCCACTCGGTGGGTGGTTACGGCACCATCGCCACAGGCAAGCTCCTGACCGATATTCTGGCCGGCGTGCTTGATATGCGCTCGAAATCGGCTCCGAAATACGGATCGGAAAAGAGCGGCGCGCCAACCAATTACTACATCACTCTAAGCCCGGAGCCGGTGAAAATCACCAATGCCGAGCTCGAAGACGTCGAGATTGTCATCTCTCCCGATCACAAGGTCTTCAGCCACGCCAATCCTTTACGCGGGCTGGCAGAAGGCGGAACTTTCGTTATGCAATCCAATCTCTCGCCCGAAGAAGTCTGGCGGGAATTGCCGCTTTCGGCCCGAAAGACGATCCGCGACAAGAAGATTCGCCTTTTCATCATCGACGCCTTCGCGGTCGCCAAGAAACATGCGCCGACACCCGAGTTGGAAACCCGCATGATGGGTATAGCCTTCATCGGCGCCCTGGCAGGACATGTCGACCGGGTATCGGCCGGGGCTTCCAGGGAAGTGATTCTTGAAAAGATTCGCCAGCAGATCACCAAGAAATTCGGAGCCAAAGGCGACGCCGTCACTGAAGGCAACATGGCGGTGATTCGTGACGGCATCACCGCGACGCAAGCGGTCGATTACCAATCGGATGCCTTCGCCGCGATGGACTCCCAACCGGAACCGATTGTTCTTCGCAATGCTTCGCTATCAGCTTCCATGTGCCAAAGCGCAAGAGCATCCAGCAGCAGCGGCCTTTTTGACCGTGATTACTACGAAGAGATGGTGGCCCGCCCCTTCCGGGAAGGCACGATCAGTGAAGCGCCGGTACTTCCAGGTACAGGCCTCTTCATGCCGGCAGGCACCGCAGCATCCAAAGACAAGGGGCTTTTCCGCCGCGCCGTTCCTGAATTCGATCCCAATCTGTGCACCGGCTGCATGGAATGTGCCCTCGTATGCCCGGACGCGGCTATCCCCAACTCTGTACATGACGTTCACGATCTGCTGCTCACGGCAATTCCCCGCCTCGATATCTCGGAGACACAGCGCGAAACTATTCGTAGTCATATTTTCGCACTGGTCGATGGCGTACGTGAAGTTTACCGTGAGCAGAAGGACGCCCCCCAATTCCATGAAATCGTAGCCGAAGCCGCATCGGCAATCGCCACGGACCAGGTTACGCTGCAACGTAACTTCACGAAGCTCGTCGAAGAATTGGCCACCTACCCGGTCGCACGCACCCGGCCCTTCTTCGACGCAATGGAGAAGGACACAGCCGGATCGGGTGGATTATATGCAGCCACTGTCGATCCATGGAAATGTACCGGCTGTCTCGAATGCGTCGACGTCTGCGGCCCCGGTGCGCTGATCGCGCGCGATCAGGATACGCAGCTTCTGGACACCTTGCAGGACCGCTTCGAGTTCATGGCGGCAACACCGAATACCCCGGCACGTTTCTTTGCGGATGCAATCAAACCCGGCGGAGATATCAAGCGGCTCCTGCTTGATCGTGGCAATTATTATGCAACGACCGGCGGCCATGGCGGCTGCCGCGGATGCGGCGAAGTTACGGCCATTCGCCTGGTGACGGCAACAAACCATGCCATCACCGACAAGAAGCGACGCGATCACATCAATGAGCTGGAAAACCTGATCGAACAGTTGGATGCCAAGAAGACCACCGTTGACAGCGCGCGGCGGACACGCATCGAAGATCTGGTCAAGATACTTGAAAGAAGGCTGTATCTCTACGAAGAAGGGCCTAGCGGCAAAGGGCCTTCCGGCACGGTAATCGCCAACTCGACAGGATGTAGCAGCGTTTACGCCTCCACCTTCCCGTTCAATTGCTACAATGATCCCTGGGTCAACAGCCTGTTCCAGGATGCACAACCGCTTGCCAAAGGCATTTTCGAGGGTCTCGCGGCGCAGTTGATGCCCGATATCCGTGCCTTACGGATGGCACGACTTGAACTGGACGACGCTTATGATCCCGAAGTGCATGACCTGCCACTCCAGTACCTGTCATGGGACCAGTTCACTCCTGAAGAACTCAACCTCCTGCCGACAGTGCTGACGATTGGAGGTGACGGAGCCACTTACGATATCGGCTTTGGCGCATTGTCGCGGATTCTCGCAAGCGATACACCGCTCAAGATACTGGTCCTCAATACCGGCGTTTATTCCAACACCGGAGGACAGGCATCGACATCGAGCTTCACCGGTCAGGACTCAGATCTGTCACGCATAGGCAAGACCCATGATGGCAAGCATGAATCGCGCAAGGAGCTGGGGCTGATCGCCTCGTTCCATCCCGATGTCTTCGTGTGCTCGACAGTGACGGCCTTGCAGGGGCATTTCCTCAAGAACACGATGGAGTTCCTCAGTTACAGCGATTCACCTGCAGTGCTGGATGTCTACACTCCCTGCCAGTCCGAGCATGGAGTCGCCGACGAAGCCGCCAACCGGCGAGCTCGCCTTGCGGTTGAGAGCCGCATGAATCCTGTATTCGTCCACGACCCGCGGCGGGGATCGTCCTTGCACGAGTGGTTCTCGCTCGAGGGCAATCCTGATCCAGATAAAACCTGGACAACGACGATTCTCGAATATCTCGACGATCACGACAAGCTACAGCTGATGGAGATGCAACTGACTCCTGCATCCTTCGCCCTCGAAGAGAATCGCTTCAAGAAACAGTTCAAGAAAATGAGCGTCGCAGATGAAGCCGGAGCTGTGGCAATCGAGGAATATGTCGCTCTTTCACCTGCTGCACGTGAAGGACGCGTCCCCTTCGTCTACTCCGTTGACTCCAGGAAGCGTCTGATCAAGGTCCGCGTGACTGAGACCATTGTGAAACTGGTCGAGGATCGGTGCAGATACTGGCAGATGTTGCAATATCTTGACGGTCAGCATGTCGTGATGATGGCGGCGAGCCATCGCGTCAGCATGGACAACCTTCTGGCGCAGTATCAGGACTCGGTAAAACAGCGCGATGCCTCATTGGACGGAATGGCCCGCGCCATGTCCGAGCTGGCGGCCTCAAGCAAAGCGCAGCCCGGCGGTTTCAGTATGGCATCGGCCTATCCCGCCGCCGGAGCATCAGCACTTCCACCGAAAGCAGCAACTCCCGCAACCGGCGGCGAAGCAATAGTGACACTGGCTGACGACGACATCGAGAAATGTACCAACTGCAAGACCTGCTATCAGGACCTTCCCGAAATTTTCGAGAAGACCCGGATAGTCATCGATGGGGAAAGCAAGGAGGTCGCCCATATGATCCCAGGCGCAATCGAGCGCCTGGAAATCACACCCGAGCTGATGAACCGCGTTAAGCGGGTCTCTGCCAACTGCGATGCGGAGATCATACAATGAGCAACGAAACGACCTCTCCCTCCGCAAGAGACGATCTGCAGCTATACCTGAATGCCAGCAGCACTCTGGAAAGTTCCCGCTCGCAGATCGAGGCTCTGGAACAGACTGAAGCGGTGGAAACATTCCACAAGCAGATGGGATTGTTGCGCCGCAAACTACTGGACGAACCGCAGGCATTTCGCGACATGTTCATCGCGGATGGAGCAAATGCCATTGTCTGGGAGTTTCAACAGGACGAACTCGCTCCAGAGTTCGTCCACACACTCTGGAACCTGATGTTGCGCGACGACGACACCAGCAAATTGCTGATGCGTTTCATCTGGAATGTTCCGCTCAAGCTCAAGCGCAAATTCATTCGCGCTATCGATCTGCACATGTCGGACCGTTACCCGATGTTCAAGGGACTCTCGGAAAACTGGCCCGCGGAAAACTTCATACCGCCTTATATACGTGATCCAGAGTTGCGGGCGAAAGACTTCGAGTTGGTGAACCAGGGCTATCTTGGCTACATGGAACTCGGTTACAGCGCCCGTGAAGTCGAAATGCTGATCTGGCTTGAAGCATTGCGGGACAAGCAGTGCGAAGACAAACCCTGCGAACTCGGCCTGCATGTCCCAGGCAAGGCGGAGCCGCAGGGAGGCTGTCCGGTCAAGATTCACATTCCGGAGATGCTGGAACTACTCGGTACCGGCAGGTTCCGCGAAGCTCTGGAGTTGATTGAGAGCTGCAACCCCCTTCCCAACGTAACAGGACGAGTCTGTCCGCAGGAATTACAGTGTCAGGGTGTCTGCACTCACCAGAAGCAACCCATCGAAATCGGACAGATCGAGTGGTATCTGCCGCAACGCGAAAAACTGCTCAATCCTGACGGAGACACCAAACGTTTTGCCAACGTCGCCAATCCATGGGCAGCCGGAGACAAGCCCCCGATAGCGGTGGTTGGTTCGGGCCCAGCAGGCCTGATCAACGCTTATCTTCTGGCGGCGGAAGGTTTTCCGGTTACCGTTTTCGAGGCCTTCCATGCTCTGGGCGGGGTTCTGCGTTACGGCATTCCAGAATTTCGCCTGCCCAATGAACTGATTGACGACGTTGTCGGCAAGATCAAGCTGCTCGGCGGGAAATTCGTCACCAACTTCGTCGTCGGGAAAACCGCGACACTGGAAGACCTCAGGAATGCGGGCTTCTGGAAGATATTCGTCGGTTCCGGCGCTGGCTTGCCGCGGTTCATGAATGTACCCGGGGAGCATCTGCTCAATGTGATGTCCGCCAATGAATTCCTCACCCGCGTCAATCTCATGCAAGGAGCGCGTGAAGGATATGAAACGCCATTGCCGGAAGTCAGTGGCAAGCAGGTGATCGTGATCGGCGGAGGCAATACTGCAATGGACGCCGCGCGCACCGCACGCCGTCTCGGCGGCCTCGTCACCATAGTCTATCGCCGCACACAAAGCGAAATGCCGGTGCGCGTCGAAGAACTGCACCATGCGCTGGAGGAAGGCATAGAGCTCAAGGTGCTGCGCGGCCCGTGCGAATTCATCGGCGACGAAACCCATTTCGTCAAACAGGCCATGCTGGATGTGATGGCTCTGGGAGAGCCCGACTCATCTGGTCGCCGCAGCCCGGTCGTCACAGGTGAGAAAGAGCTGATGGCCATTGATCTGGCGATCATGGCGCTCGGCAATACGCCGAACCCGATCATCAAAGATTCAGAGCCGAACCTTAAAACAACAAAATGGGGAACGATTGACGTCGGAACAGGCTCCCAGCAAACCTCGATCGACGGCATCTACTCGGGTGGCGATGCATCGCGTGGCGGTTCCACCGCCATTCGCGCCGCAGGTGACGGGCAGGCAGCGGCAAGGGAAATTGTCGGCGATACCAATCTGCCTGCCGACGATATCCGCCGCATGGTCAGCTCGGCCGAATTTTATTCGGAACTCGGCGAAGCACCTCAGACCATCGTCGAGAAAATAGAACTGGCGGAAGGCATTGTGGAATTCATCGTGCAATCCCCGTTGATCGCCAAATCCGCGCAGGCCGGGCAATTCGTCCGTGTTCTGCCGTGGGAGAACGGCGAGTTGATCCCGCTCACTCTCGCTGATTGGGATGAGGAGAAAGGTACCATCTGCCTGGTCGTGCAGGCCATGGGAACCAGTAGTATCGCCATCAACAAGATGCAAGTCGGTGATGCATTCGCGGGCATAGCAGGTCCGCTTGGCTTGCCGAGCGCTCTACACCATTATGAAGGCAACAGGACGGTGGTATTCACCGCCGGTGGCGTCGGCCTGCCTCCGGTCTATCCGATCATGCGGGAACATCTGCGCATGGGTAACCACGTCACTCTGATCTCCGGTTTTCGCAATGCGGATCTCCTGTTCTGGACGCGGGAAGATGAGCGGGTCTCGAAGTTGCAGGCTGAATTTCCTGAGCTTCTCGACGTGATTTACACCAGTAACGATGGCAGCTTCGGTGTAAAGGGCTTCGTGACAGGCCCCCTGGAGGAAATGCTGGAGGCAAACCGGAGGGGAGAAGGCAGGATAATCACCGAGGTCGTTACCATCGGCCCACCGCTCATGATGCGAGCCGTCAGCGATCTCACCCGTCCCTACGGCGTCAAGACTGTCGCCAGTCTGAACTCCATCATGGTCGATGCAACCGGTATGTGTGGCGCATGTATGGTACCGGTAATCATAGAGGGCAAGCTTGTGCGCAAGCATGCCTGTGTCGATGGTCCGGAGATCGATGGCCATATCATCGACTGGGACAAGTTCCTGCCGCGCTTCAACCTGTTCAAGGTGCAGGAAAAGGCAAGCAGGGAGAAATACGGTTTTAACTGACACTTCCCAACATAATTTCACCCGGCAGGACTGCTCCGCCGGGTGAGAATATTTGCTATGCGCGCCTCACGGCATGGAATAGAATCGTTTCATGGTTTACTGTCCTGCTTCATCCACGAGGCAGAAATGACAGATTTTATCTTTCGCAACGATTCCTATGCAACTGAAACCCAGGCAACGGTGATAGAAATAGATCCGGAGAACGGATTGGTGCTTGACCGGACGATCTTCTACGTCCAGGGCGGCGGGCAATCTGGTGATATCGGGATGATTGTCCAGGACGATGGATTCCGGGTTCGTGTCGTGAATACGATATATTCCGCTGACCGCTCAAAGGTATTCCATAAAATCGAAACACCCGAGAGGTTTTCCGTCGGCGAGAAGATCAGCCTCCAACTCGATTGGGAGACCCGCTTCGCCCGAATGAAGATTCATACCGCGCTTCATCTTCTGAGCGTGATTCTGCCACATCCTGTCACCGGCGGAGCTATAGGGGATGGGACCGGGCGGCTGGATTTCGATATCGCCGACGCCAACCTCGATAAGGATGAGTTGACCGAAAAACTGAATGAGCTGATTAAACGGAATGCCTCCGTTTCCGAGCGCTTCATTTCCGAGGAAGAGCTCGATGCCAATCCAGGCCTGGTAAAAACAATGTCTGTGCAGCCGCCTCGCGGTACCGGCCAGATTCGGCTTGTGGAAATTGAGGGGCTTGATTTGCAACCCTGCGGAGGAACTCACGTCAGAGCAACGGGAGAAATCGGGCAGGTTGCCATAACAGGTATCGAAAAGAAGGGTAGAATGAACCGCCGCGTGAGGATAGCGTTGATCTAGATTGCTTTGCATTCATTCCAGGGTCACGCGAGATATCCCGCCTCTTTGGATTGAATGCCAACTCCTGGATGCTGCACAGAAAGAAACGATATGACTTTTCCATTTGTTACCGCTGGATGGCTTCATAAAAGGCTAGATCACCCCAACATCGCGATTGTCGATGGCTCCTGGTATCTGCCGGCCATGGGCAGAGACCCGGAAGCGGAGTTTCTCGAAGGGCATATACCCGGGGCAGTCCACCTAGATATAGAGGCGGTCAAGGATGAGACGTCCTCGCTTCCGCACATGATGCCGACGCCGGAGGTATTTGCGGAATATGTCGGCAAGCTTGGTATCAACGAGGTCACCACAATCGTCGTTTATGACGGAATGGGACTTTTCTCGGCTCCACGTGTTCGATGGATGTTTCGGACCTTTGGCGCCATTACGGTGTTTATTCTGGAAGGCGGCCTTCCCGCCTGGAAAACAGCGGGTTTCCCATTGGAAAGCGGCCCCGCACGGGAGCGCTCGGCAAAGAGCTATCTTCCCCGTATCAGGAGTTCTGCAATTGCCAATGTGGAAACCGTTCGGCAGGCTCTCTCCCAGGGGATAGCCCAGGTTGTGGACGCACGGGGCGCAGACCGGTTTCGCGGTGAAGCAGCAGAGCCGAGACCAGGTGTCCGCGCCGGACATATCCCCGGGAGCAAGAACCTGCCATCGGGAGATCTCGTTGCGGATGGCAAGCTGAAGGAACCGCAGGAGTTGCGGGCGTTGATCAACCGCGCCGCCATCAATCTGGACCAGCCGGTCATTACAAGCTGCGGCTCCGGCGTGACGGCCGCCATTGTCTCTCTTGCCTTTGAACGCCTTGGATATGAGCCCAGAGCCCTTTATGACGGCTCGTGGTCTGAATGGGGCTCCAGGGAAGACCTGCCCATAGAAACCGGCTCATGAACTAACTGGCGCCACGCTATTCCAGTTTGTTTTACCGTATCGGAATTCCATATTGCAGACCGCCCTTGAACCAGAGGGCGTTCTGTCCGCGTTTTATTCTCAGCTGTGACCGCTCACCGAGATTGCGTTCAAATACTTCGCCATAATTTCCGACATGCCTGATGATGCGGTAGGCCCAGTCATTGTCGAGCCCGATATACTGGCCGAGATTTCCTTCAACACCCAATAGCCGGCGAACATCAAAGTTGGGGGATTCACGTTCCACCTCGACGTTATTGCGCGTGATTCCCAACTCTTCGGCATTGATCATCGCCATATGAACCCAGCGCACGATGCGGGCCCACTCCTCATCCTGCCCGAGAACTGCGGGACCAAGCGGCTCCTTTGAGAGTACATCGGGAAGAAATGTATAATCGTCAGCGTGAGGTGATCCGACCCGCCAGGAATAAAGCGTCGACATATCGGCAGTGACAGCGTCACATTTTCCCGCCTCATATGCGGCGAAGGTTTCCTCTCCCGAATCGAAACTGACCATTTCGAAGGAGATTTTGCGTATCTTAAAGTAGTCGCTTAGATTGCTCGCCTTGATCGTTCCCTTCTGGACACAGATTTTACTTCCCTCAAGTTCCTGTATCGAGGTTATGCCAAGGCTTTTCCGAATGAGAATTCCCTGACCATCGAAATAGGTGATGGCTGGGATCGTCAGCCCGGTATGCGTCTCTCGAGTCATCGTCGCCGACAATCGGGTGAGCACAACATCAACACGCTTCTTCTGCAATTCTGACAATCGTTCGGCGGTATCTATCTGTCGGATTCTGATTTTGGTCGGATCGTTCAAGATCGCTGCGGCAAGAGCGCGGCAAAAGTCGATTTCAAATCCATGCCATTCCCCCTTCTCGTCTTCGGTGCTGAAACCGACGAGCTGAGTCGTTGCCCCGCAGGCAACATATCCCCTTCGTTTAATCTCTGACAAAATTGAAGTAGCGGCAAAGGCCGAAGCAGAAATACTGACAAAGATAGCCAGAAATCCGAGAAACACGGTCGTGAGAGTTATCTTTCGGAGCACATGGGTCATGGCGACCTTTTCATTCGCGGCAGAAGTACTAATGCCCTATTGGCCTGAGCATCATTGTTGGTATGTAGCCATACGTCGCCAAATACCTCAAGCATCAACCACCCTCGGTTTTAACTAAAGGTTCAGTCATGTCACAGAAGTCGCCCTCCAGGCAGTCACGTTTCAGTGTGAGCACGCGCGCCGTTTATGCAGGGCGAGAGCCTTCGGAGCAGCATGGCTTCGTCAATACACCGATCTATAGGGGTTCGACAGTCCTCTACAAAACGATGGACGACCTCGTGAATGGCCGCGCCCGCTATACCTACGGCACTCATGGAACCCCTACCACCGACGCGCTGACCAATGCCTGGAGCGATCTTTGCGATGCGGCGGGAACCATTCTTGTGCCATCGGGGCTGGCGGCGGTTGCAGTCGCCTTGATGTCCTGCCTGAAGGCAGGTGATCATCTTCTGATGACGGATTCGGTTTATAGACCAACCCGTCACTACTGCGACACATTCCTCGCCCGCTTCGGGGTGGAGACAACTTATTACGATCCGCTGATCGGTGCCGACATCCAGAAGCTTTTCAAGCCGAACACCACGGCGATCTTTACCGAAGCACCGGGTTCACAATCGTTTGAAATTCAGGATATTCCGGCAATCGCCGAAGTTGCGCATCGCCATGGAGCAACGGTGCTGATGGACAATACCTGGGCAACGCCTCTTCTGTTCCCGCCCCATGAACGCGGTGTCGATATAGCGATAGAAGCCGGAACCAAATATCTGAGCGGCGCTTCCGATCTTCTCCTTGGCCTCGTTTCAGCCAATAAGCGTTCCTGGAAGTCTCTCCATGAAACATGGGACTCCATGGCGCTGTGCCCGGGCCCTGAAGATGTGTTTCTCGCACTGCGCGGACTTCGCTCAATGCCATTGCGCTTGCGGGAACAAGGCAACCGGGCTTTGGAACTCGCTCAATGGCTGCAAGAACGCCCGGAAGTCACCCGTGTACTGCATCCGGCGCTTGAGACCGATCCCGGTCATGATATCTGGAAGCGCGACTTCAAGGGCTCTTCCGGTCTGTTTTCAATAGAACTGAACCCTACTTCGGAAAAAGCTGTGGCCGCTATGCTGGACGGCATGGAACTGTTTGGCATGGGCTATTCATGGGGTGGCTTCGAGAGCCTTATCATCCCATTTAATTGCAGGAATTATCGCACGGCAACACAATGGAGCCCTGCCGGACCGACGCTCCGCATTCAGGTCGGGCTCGAAGATATTGAAGACCTTAAGGCTGATCTCGATGCAGGCTTTGAGCGCTTGCGGGCAATGGGATAGCCGTTTCTATTGCAAGTTGGGGAGACCGGGAAATTTTCGGTCTCCTCACTCCTGGGGTTTGGCGCGTTTCTCCCGAAAAACGAATGTCAGATTGCGCAGGTAAATGAATGTGCCAAGCGATTGCCCAAGTATGAACACGGGGTCTCTCTTGTACAATGCATAGGCAAGCAGCAACAAACCGCCACCGATGGAAAGAAACCAGAACGATACCGGTATGACGCTACGCCCCGCCCGCTCGCTCGCGAGCCATTGGACAAGGAATCGTGCAGTGAACAGGGCCTGCCCAACCAATCCGACGATGACCGCCAGATCCATGTTGGTTACAAAAACGGTGTGCAGATAACCGCCAATTTCGGTCGCCAGACTGGGTATCATTGGTTTATCCGATCCGTCATATCATTTTACTTCCTGGATTTTCGGCACCCGACGACGGCGGCGAATTAGCCACCAGACACCGGCCAGATCCATGATCCCGACCCATAGCCTGTCGAACAGGCCATAGTTGGAAACACCTGCCCGCCTGTTGCGATCAACGACATCGGCATAACCGATCTCATAACCTTCGCGCTTTACAAGAGCCGGCATGAAACGATGAAGGGCATCGAAATAAGGCAAAGCAAGATATACATGGCGGCGAAACGCCTTCAATCCGCACCCGGTATCTCTGGTTCCGTCTTTCAGGATTTTACCCCGAACACCGTTGGCTATTCTTGATTGCCAGCTCTTGAAGGAACCGTCCTTGCGACCAACTCTCTGCCCGGCAACCAATCCCATATTGGGACCTCCGGCTTCAAGAACGGAAAGAAGAGCCGGAATGTAAGCAGGATCATTCTGGCCATCACCGTCAAGAGTAATGACAAGCGGGGCTTTGGCAACATTAACCCCCGAACGGACCGCCGCGCTTTGTCCGCAACTTTCTTCATGGTGCAAAGTACGCAGCCAGGAGAACTCCTTGCGGATATCCGCCAGTTCTTTCTGGGTTGCATCTGTCGAACCGTCATCAACGTAGATCACTTCGAACGGCGCATAGGAACGGGCGCCTTGCGCGATCTCCTCGATCAGCGGACGGATGTTACCTGCTTCGTTCTTGACCGGAACCACGACGCTTAGAAGCGGCGTTGCGGGGGGGCTGGTATTCGCGGATGTCATGATGTTGGTGTTTTCTTCGGACAACTTTGCTTATTCGGTGCGGGGGGGAACGTAAACGGAAATATCGAGCCGTCTGCCCCCATTTATGTTGAAACCCGCCAGATGGGAAACAAGAACGGGCTTGATACCAAGCCGTTCGGCCTCGGTATGAAATTCTGCTTCATAACGGTTTTCCACAAAAGCCATGCGACAGCCTCCGGCTTTCAGGAATTCCACTGTCTGCAACGCACTGTCCATCATGTCGAGCTTTGTCCCAACCAGAAAGACCAGACTCGGTTCACGATAACCGAGTGTTGCGACTGCCGGATCTGCGCATTTCATGCCTTTCACGGCCTCGGCGAGACGTGGCGATAATTTCAGTGATGACAGAACGGGCTGCGTCAATCCGAAAACACCGATGCTGACGAGCACGGACGCAGCAAGGCTGATCATGACACAGCGGACGACCTCACCACGTGCAAAGACATTCCGGGCCCAGACAGCAACAGCCGAAGCAAGCAACAGACAGACGAAGCCCGCATAAGGGATTGAGCGGTCAAGGACCCAACCGGCAGCGGCCAGCCCGAATCCCAATGCAAGCGGAATCGCCGGTATCAGCCATGAGGCGAGTTTCGCCAGCGGGCGGTTCGGGCCGACGAACCCTTCTCCGATACCCGCAACGATCAGGATAGCTATGGCTGGATAGAGCGGCATGACATAATGTGGCAACTTGGTCGGGACGGCTTCGAACACGATCCAGGACGGGATGATCCAGGCCAGACAGAATGCAATTTCCCGAATCCGGCGATTTTTCCAGGCAAACGGAACAGCGATTGCGGCAAGAACAGCGCCCGGCCAGAATGTCGCAAAGAAAGCAACTAGGTAGAAACCGGGTGGTGCCCAATGTACCTTCTGTGCTGTTCCGACCTTTCCCAGCATGTCCTGACCGACAGAGGCCTGAAAAAACTCGCCATGACTTTTAAGTGCTATGGCAACGAACCAGGGCAACACAATTATCGCAACAGCCAGCAATCCGGGTTTGAGGCGCAGACTGGTGAGCCAGAATGCGGAACGATCCTTTATGGATAAGGCGAGCGCCGCCAGGCCGGCGAACATCACGACCATGGGCCCTTTGATGAGGATTCCCGCAGCCATTGCCCCCCAGAAAAGAAGGCATGTCCTCACAGGTAACTTGGCTGCTCCCTGTCCCAGATAAGCCCTGGCCAAACCTCCAAGAACCGCAGTCGAGCAGAGTGTCAGCATGGCATCTGTCTTGGCCAGCTTGGATTCGACGATGAGAATGATGGATGCCGCCATCAAAGCCGCAGAAAGAAATGCCCCCCGCCGTCCCAAGAAAGCAAGAGCAGCCCAATAGGTCAGGAAAACCGTGCCGAGGGCGCCGAATAAGGACGGAATGCGATAGATTGAGACGGTCGTTCTTGCGTCGGAAACTCCTAAAAATTCAGCTGCCGCGACAACACTTGCCTGAATCCAGTAAATTCCAACAGGCTTCTTGTGCCGCGCCTCGTCCTGAAACCTGATATCGATCAGGTCTCCGGTTTCCAGCATCTGCTTCGTCGCCTGAGCAAAACGGGGCTCATCCCTGTCCATTGGCTGAAGAGAGACAAATCCCGGCAGGAAGCAGGCCAGGCTCAACACGAGGAGCATGGCGCAGGCCGCTGCATGTCCTTTTCCCGCCCATGTCAAAATACGCGCTGCAAAACCGGATTTTCCGGGATCGCCGATGTCATATGAGGAGGAAAAGCTGGTCATGTTTTTTGCTCTGGTTCAACGGCAGCCGCGCGCATAATGGCGAGGAACCATAGTGCGGCCCCTTTTTAAAAACGGCGGGGCTGCCAGGAACGCTCATGTCGAGCATCCTTTACCAGAAGTCAAATGACAAAGCATGCTTACTTCTCTGCAAAACGAACCCTGACAGGGATAAAATCAGGATCATCTCCAAAATGACGATAAGAAGTTACGGCGAGCCGAAAACATCGATCATCAATCCGGTGCTGTGAGAACCATCAGTTCGAAGCGCTCTTCTACCTGTTCGCCGACCCGGCACCTGAGCTCGGCAACCCGACCGGCAGACGGAGCCTTGATCGCATGCTCCATCTTCATCGCCTCGACCACGATCAGGGGTTGGTTCGCTTCGACATGCTCCCCGACTTCCACGCAGATGGCGCTGACGCGGCCCGGCATCGGCGACAGGATGCGCCCTTCCCTAACATCCTCATCCTCGCCAACACCGTGATCTTCCTCAAGAAGCTCAAACCGACAACGTCCCTCCCCGGTTATCACCGTTATCTGCCTGCCTTCGCAAAACCATCGGGCCCGCATAACGACATCATCGAAGGCTGCAACCAGATCATGTCCTTCCAGAGAGCCGGAAACTTTTATGGCACGGCCCCCGGAGGACATGAATATCATCGCGCCCTTTCGGTATGAAACCTCCACATCGTATCGCCCTGTGCCGTCATGCAGGTGCACGACTTCCCTCGCCTCCCCGTTCAGCCGCCAGCTTTTGCCGACCAGCCAGGGACTGAACGGCTCATGAGAGGAAACACGACGCTCTCTACCCCTCCTGTCACGATCATAGATCAAACCGGCAACTGCCATGGAAATCTGATTGCGGGATGGAATTCCCGGTATGGAGACGAGTTCTTCTCTATTTCTATCGATGAAGCCCGTATCCGGCGCTCCTGAGCAGAACTCATTGTGACGGGCTATCCTCTCAAGAAAATCAATATTGGTCGTCAGTCCCCCGATATATGTGTGTGCCATGGCGTGCCGAAGCCTGCGCAAGGCTGAGGTGCGATCCTTATCGTGGACGATGATTTTCGCGAGCATCGGATCATAATGAACGGAGACGCCGGTTCCGGCTCTTACTCCGGAATCCACCCGGACGCCGACGATGTCCTCCGGCAGGACCACCTCGGCAAGCTGTCCTGACTGTGGCAGAAAATCCTGTACGGGGTCTTCCGCATAAAGCCTGGCTTCAATAGCGTGGCCATTCATTGCCAGATCATTCTGCCGAAGGGGGAGAACTCCGCCGGAAGCGATGGCGAGTTGCCATTCGACAAGATCCAGCCCGGTGATTGCTTCTGTCACCGGATGCTCGACCTGAAGGCGGGTATTCATTTCCATGAAATAAAAATCGCCACCCTCCTCATCGAACAGGAACTCCACCGTACCGGCTCCAACATATCCGATAGCCTTGGCCGCACTGACCGCCGCCTCGCCCATGCGACTTCTGACATCGTCTGGAATCCCCGGAGCCGGAGCCTCTTCGATCACTTTCTGATGCCGTCGCTGTACCGAGCAGTCGCGATCGAAAAGATAAATGCAATTGTTGTGGGCATCGGCAAAAATCTGCACCTCGACATGCCTGGGCTTTGTCAGATAACGCTCAAGCAAAACCCGATCATCGCCAAAGGCTGACAAGGCTTCACGCTTTGCGCTCGCCAGCTCGGAGTTGAAAACTTCCGGACACTCGGCGACTTTCATTCCCTTTCCGCCACCTCCGGCAGATGCCTTGATAAGGATAGGAAATCCTATTTCCAAAGCTTTCTCAGTCAATGTCTCCGTGTCCTGATCATCACCATGATATCCGGGAACCAGTGGGATTCCCGTTTTCTCCATCAGGCTCTTTGCCCTGGATTTTTCTCCCATGGCACGAATTGCGGCAGGTGGGGGGCCTATGAAAGTCAGGCCAGCTTTGAGGCAAGCATCGGCAAAATCAGCATTTTCCGACAGAAAACCATAACCAGGATGAAGCGCATCCGCCTTGGCCAGACGCGCAGCATCCAGAATGGACTCCTGATCGAGATAGCTTGCTCGGGCTTCACCGGGGCCGATACGGTAGGCTTCATCGGCAGATATTACGTGCAACGCATCGCGATCGGCATCCGAAAAAACAGCTATGGTTGTTATTCCAAGCCGGCGTGCAGTGCGGATGATGCGGCAGGCAATTTCACCACGATTGGCAACAAGAAGACGCTCGCTTCGGCGTGAAACTGTCGGCGTTACATGTGGCTTTGTTAGCATTATCGTCCCCTACATCCGGAACACACCGAAGCGTGTCTTTTCAATTGGCGCATTGAGGGATGCGGAGAGCGCGAGCCCCAACGTCATGCGCGTGTCCGCAGGGTCGATAATGCCGTCATCCCACAACCGCGCACTGGCGTAATAAGGATGCCCCTGCTTTTCGTACTGGTTCCGGATGGGCTCCTTGAATGTCTCCTCCTGCTCGTCGGTCCACTGTCCGCCATCGCTTTCAATCCTGTCACGTCTCACCTGAGCCAGCACATTCGCGGCCTGTTCACCGCCCATGACCGAAATACGCGCATTAGGCCACATCCAAAGGAAGCGTGGCCCGAATGCCCGACCGCACATGCCGTAGTTGCCAGCTCCGAAACTGCCGCCGACAATGACGGTGAATTTTGGAACCGCGGCACAGGCAACCGCAGTTACGAGCTTGGCGCCATCCTTGGCGATGCCACCGTGCTCATATTTCTTTCCCACCATGAAGCCGGTGATGTTCTGGAGGAAAACCAGCGGAATCTTTCGTTGGCAGCATAGCTCAACAAAATGGGCACCTTTTAATGCCGATTCAGAAAACAAAATGCCGTTATTCGCAATGATTCCAACCGGGTATCCGAAAATGTGAGCGAAGCCGCAAATCAGCGTCGTCCCATAGAGCGCCTTGAATTCATCGAACTCGCTGCCATCGACAATACGCGCGATAACCTCGCGAATATCATATGAGCGCCGACCATCGGCGGGAACAACACCGTAAAGCTCTTCGGCAGGATAAAGCGGCTCTTTCGGAGAACGCATAACAACCGATTGCTGCTTCCGCCGGTTCAGGTGCCCGACAGTATTCCTCGCCATCAGGAGAGCATGGGCATCGCTGCTGGCATAATGATCTGTAACGCCGGAAATGCGAGAGTGCACATTCGCTCCCCCCAGTTCCTCCGCTGTTACAACCTCGCCTGTCGCAGCCTTTACCAATGGCGGACCGCCCAAGAAAATCGTTCCCTGATTTCGGACAATGATAGCTTCGTCGCTCATGGCCGGAACATAGGCGCCGCCGGCTGTGCAGGACCCCATGACCACAGCTATCTGCGGAATACCGGCCGCCGACATGGTCGCCTGATTATAAAAAATTCGCCCAAAATGATCGCGATCAGGAAAAACCTCATCCTGACTCGGCAGATACGCACCGCCGCTATCGACGAGGTAGATACACGGCAGATTGTTCTCGCGTGCGATCTCCTGCGCCCTCAGGTGCTTCTTCACTGTCAAAGGGTAATATGTGCCGCCCTTTACTGTCGGGTCATTGGCAATCACCACGCATTCCTGATCTGCAATACACCCTATGCCGGTTATGATGCCTGCGGCGGGAACAGAATGGCCATAGACATCGTGCGCCGCGAGCTGCGACAGCTCAAGAAATGGGCTGCCCCGATCGAGCAAGGAGCGAATGCGTTCACGTGGCAGCATTTTTCCGCGATCAGCATGGCGCTTCAACGCTTCTTCCCCGCCTCCTTTCACGATAACCGACACAACGTCCCTCAATTCGTCGACAGCCTGTTTCATGGCAAGACTATTGTCGCGAAAATCGTTGCTCTTCCGGTCGATGCTGCTTTTGAGAACGGGCATGGTTTACCTCACGTCGTTTCGTTGAAGAGCTCACGACCGATGAGCATGCGTCGAATTTCCGAGGTTCCCGCCCCGATCTCATAGAGCTTGGCGTCTCGCAGGAAACGACCTGTGGGGTTCTCATTGACATACCCCGCCCCACCCAGGAGCTGAATTGCATCGAGAGCGACGGCAGTCGCCCTCTCCGCAGCAAACAGAATCGCACCCGCAGCATCCTTTCGCGACGCAAAGCCCATGTCACAAGACCTTGCAACCGCGTAAACATAGGCTCGCGATGCCGTAAGCGCCGTATACATATCGGCAAGCTTGCCCTGGACGAGCTGGAACTCTCCGATTGGCTGATCGAACTGCTTTCGCTGATGAACGTAGGGTAGAACCACATCCATGCAGGCCTGCATGATGCCGATTGGGCCAGCGGCAAGAACGGCACGTTCATAATCAAGACCGGACATCAGCACGGCAACGCCGCGCCCCACGTCACCGAGCACATTCTCAGCCGGAACTTCACAATCTTCGAAGACCAGTTCTGAGGTCGGCGAGCCTCTCATACCGAGCTTGTCGAGTTTTTGAGCGGGACGGAACCCCTTGAAGTTTTTTTCTACGAGAAAGGCCGTGATGCCGCGTGAGCCCGCGCTGGGATCAGTCTTCGCATAAATGACAAGCGTATCGGCAACATGTCCATTGGTGATCCATAGTTTTGAGCCATTGAGGATATACAGGTCTCCGCGTTTCTCCGCCCTCAACTGCATGGACACGACATCTGAGCCGGCTCCCGGCTCCGACATTGCAAGTGCGCCAACCTGCTCACCCGAGATGAGAGGAGGAAGATAGCGAGCTTTCTGCTCACCAGTTCCCCAGCGACCAATCTGATTCACGCAAAGGTTGGAGTGCGCACCATAAGACAACCCAACTGAAGCAGAGGCTCGACTGACCTCTTCCATGGCAACGCAATGGGCGAGATAACCAAGGCCGACACCGCCATATTCCTCGCCTATTGTTATACCGTGGAGACCTAGCGCTCCCATGCGCGGCCATAATTCCCTTGGAAACCTGTCAGAGACATCGATCTCGGCGGCAATCGGCGCAATCTCCTGCTGGGAGAATGTACGAATACTGTCGCGCAATGCATCGATATCCTCTCCAAGGTTGAAATCCAGGGAACCAATATTGGCTATCGCCATCGCTTTTTCCTCCCCGCCACCGTCTCACGCAACCAATCTATCACGAGCTTGAATGAACGGTTCCGATTCCTTTTTGTAACTCGCTTTTGATTAAAAACGGTCGTACGTTTGTTTGTCTATAGGAAAAAAGCGTAGCCATGTTCCGGCTCATGAGAATCAGAAGCAGGTTTCGGAGGAATTATAAATGGTTCGTACTGTTGGCTCGTCCGGAATCAAAACCATGGAGGCTATTCGGGAAGCAGGACTGCGTCTGATCTACGAGCATGGTTACGACGCAATGAGTCTGCGCGCGCTTGCCGCAGAGGTCGGCATTCAGCAAGGCTCACTCTATAACTATTTTCATAACAAGCAGGATTTTCTTTTCATGCTTGTCTCTGAACATATGGAAAATCTGATTACCGGTATGGAAACAGCCCTTGAAGGAACCAATACGCCCCTCGATAAACTGAAAGCTTTCATCGCATTCCATATCGACTATCACGCGACCCGAAAACACGAAGTCTTCGTCAACTACTCCGAACTACGCAGCTTCAATCAAGACAATTACCGCGCCATCGTTCAGATGCGTCGCATTTATGAGCAACGATTGATAGACATCATTACCGAAGGTCAGCAGCAAGGCTTTCTCGCCGTCCGCGATGCTAAAATTTCCACCTATGGCATTCTCTCGATGCTCTCGGGAATATGCCAGTGGTTTCAACCTGAGGGACGACTAGGCCGGGAGGAAATTGTTGAAACCTATATGGCAATGGCGCTGGGAGCCTTACAGCTTGAAGAGCCCGGCACCGCAATGAGCACGCGGAATCAATCAGGGCTGAAATAGAAATAAAAAGCCGCCCCCCAATCGGAGAGCGGCCTGTTTCTTCAGCATTCGGAAGTCATCACTTCCCTTTTTTGGGTGCTGCTGCCGGTGCTGGAGCAGGCGCAGGTGCCGGCTCCGATACCGGTAACATCAATTCCGGCCTTGGCGTTGTCGATGTGCTTGGCGGCAGGATCGGATATTCAACACGGGGCTGCTCACCGGTCAAAGTGCGAAGGAAAGCGGTTATCGCCTTGACTTCGTTATCGTTCAGTTTCTCTCCAAGCTGCGCGGTACCCATCACCGAAACAGCCTGCTCAAGATCCCACACCCTACCAGAGTGGAAATATGGCGCCGTCAACGCAACGTTACGCAAAGGGGCAGCCCGGAACACATACTGCTCGTCGTCGGTCTTGGTAACCTCATAACGGCCTTTGTCATTCGCAGGCAGGATGTCCGAATGAGGTTTTTCAACCAGGCCGAACGGGAAGTACCCGTTTCCGCCAAGATTGACTCCATTATGACAGGTCGTGCAACCCTTCTCCATAAACAGCGAGAGACCCAGCTTCTCATCTGTTGTCAGAGCAACCTCATTCCCTTCCAGAAACTGGTCGAAGCGCGACGCCGGAGTGATAAGTGTCGCCTCGAAAGCCTCGATTGCCTTCGCGACGTTGTCGAAGGTGACTGGATCAGCCTCTCCATAAAAGGCGATCTTAAAATCAGCGACATATTCGGGCATGCTGGCCAGTGTCTTGATCACGCGATCAGGAGTGCTCGCCATTTCCACGCCGGCCTGAATCGGGCCCTTGGCCTGGGCTTTCAAATCTGCTGCCCGACCATCCCAGAACTGAGCGGTATTAAATACGGCATTGAGAACCGTCGGAGAATTCCTCGGGCCGGTTTTCCAGCCATGGCCGACCGAAGTCTCCAGATTGTCTGCACCACCCATACCGACATTGTGGCAGCTATTGCAGGAAATAAAGCCACTTCTCGAAAGACGTGGATCAAAAAATAGTTTGCGCCCCAGTTCAATCTTCGTCCGCGTGATGGCGTTGTCCTTCACAGCGGGAATGACCGAGGGGATTGGCTCAAAAAATTCGCGAGCCTGTTTTTGCAAATCAGCATCTGTGGGCGCAGCATAAGCAACTGAACCGCTTAGAACCAAAATTGCTGCCGAAAGCAGATATTTAAATGGATGTTTTTCAGATTTTTTCACGTAAGGCCCCCAAGTTCCGTAAAGGACGCCACTCTTATAGAACGGTTCTAAAAACTGCTGCCATGATCAAGATCAAATGCATTTTTACCGGAAAACTTGAGTTTTTCGCCCCTTGCGATGCTTTGTGTTGTATAGTCGGCGCCTTCACTTCAACGTTCGCGAGACAGATAACCAATTATCATCAGAAAAAGCGCATCAACAAGAAACGCCAAGGAACCCGTCGAGGCAGCTCCCTGCAACAGATAGGTCTCATTCTGATTTTGCAGACCGATGATAATTGGAGTGCCCAGCGTTGCGGCTCCGGCGATGGCACCGATAGCAGCCGTTGCAACTGCAAGGATCGCAGCGATTCGTAGTGCTTCCGCGACAACAGGAAAAGCAAGAGGAGCTTCAACCTGAAAGAAAATTTCTCTGCTGTTCAACCCCATGGCCAGGGCGGATTCCTTGACGTCGCCGGGTAAAGAAGTCAGCCCGGCAACAGCTCCCCGCAATACGGGCATAATGGTGTAGCAGACAAGGGCGATCATGGTTGGCAAGGCGCCAAATCCCACGACCGGAAAGGCCAAAGCGACGACGACGACGGGAGGCACGGCCTGCACAGCCGATACAAGAATGTCGGCAAGCGGTTTAAGTTCTCTTCCCCAGGGCCTGGTAATGAGCGTTGCTGCGCCTATGCCTATCAGGGCAGCGGGAATGATTGCCGCAAAAGCCAGTCCCATGTGGCGAACAGCCAGAGACACTAATGCCATCGCCTCATAGGATTGCGCTTGCCCCGTCAGTTGCGATGCAATCCGAGGATAAGCCAGAACCGCAAGAATCAACGCCAGCGCAAACGGCGACCAGGCGCGGGAACGGAAAATGTTTCTCATCGATGGCGCTCAACAATACTGTCGAGGGTTATCCGTCCAACAGGCTGAAAACCACCATCGACAACGGTCAAGCTGGAAACACGCCTCGCCAGCATCATCGCGAAAGCTTCACCAGCATCGGCAGAGGCGGCAATTTCATATTCAGGATCTACCCCCCCTCTTTCCTCAATAAGGTCGGAAACAGAGGAAAAGCGTAGTCGCCGAAAAGTCCGGTCATCGCCGAACAGAGCTTTGATGAAAGGCGTGCTGGTTTCATCGGTTATTTGCAGAGGTGAGCCGGCGGCGATTTTTTCTCCATCGCGCATCACGACGATAGTGGTGGCCAGCTCCAGAGCCTCTGCCGGGTCGTGGGTCACCAGCAATATCGTTTTGCCGGTCTCCTTATGAATACGCAGCAATTCAGAACGCAAGCTCTGCCGTGTGATCGGATCAGCGGCTCCAAATGGCTCATCCATCAACAGGATGTCAGGGTCCGCTGCGAGCGCCCGCGCCAGACCAACACGCTGAGCCTGTCCTCCTGAAAGATTCTCCGGATATCGAAGCGCCAGCCCGGGATCGTCAAGCCCAACCAGGGCCAGCATGGCCTTGACCCGATCCTGAATAACATCTTTCGACCATCCCAGCAGACGCGGCACGGTGGCTATGTTTTCCGCAACGGTATGATGAGGGAACAGACCTATAGATTGAATGACATAGCCAATGGAGCGGCGGAGAAAGACAGCGTCGAGGTCATGAATGTCCTCACCACGCACCCGAACCGTGCCCTTCTCCAATGGAACCAGCCGATTGACCAATCGCATGAGCGTTGACTTTCCAGACCCGGATGGTCCGACAAGAACGCACAAAGCTCCTTTCTCGACAAAGAGAGAAACATTTTTGAGAGCTTCGACAGCCCCGAAAGAAACCGAGACGTCATCAAATTCAATCATAACGCCCCTTCAAACAAAGCGAATAAACGGTCGGCAATCAACCCCAGCGCAATAACAGGCAAAGCTCCGAGCAGAATGAGATCGGGCGCAAACTGGCCCATGCCCTCAAACACAATGGCTCCAAGCCCCCCTGCCCCTATCAATCCTCCGAGGGTGACAAGGCTGATCCCCTGAACCACGGCAACCCGCAATGCCGCAACGAATACTGGACGCCCGAGCGGCAGACGTACATCCCATAATGTTCGCCATTCTCCCAGTCCCATGGCCCTGGCAGATTCGAGAACGGCGGAGTCAGCGTTGCGCAATCCGGAGGCAACACCCCGCATGAGCGGCAAGGTGAGATATGCGCTGATGCCGACAATGGCAGGAAATACGCCGATGGCTGCAAAACCGACGTCGCGCAAGGCAGGCAGTACCCGCAGGAGAACTGCCAGCAGCGGAATCAGAATTCCGAATAACGCGATGGCAGGCGTGACCTGAATCAAACCGAATAACGCATCCAGCAACGCCGCCGCACGAACATAGCGGAAAGACAGCCAGCCCAACGGTAGCGAGATACAGAATGCAATCAATACGACGCTGAATGACAATCGCAGATGCTGCATGAGAGCGTCGTACAAAACAGCTCGGCGCAATTGCCATTCCACCGCCAGCGAAAGATGATCAAGCCACCCTCCCGTGACTGCTAAAGCGAGGATCATAGCTATCGACGATACGCCTAAGATAGTAATCCAATATCTTTTCAACCGGTGGGAGCTATCCAGAAAAGCCAGAAAAACTATCCCGTATCCGAGCCAAAAACCGCCACCTAGTGCAACTCTTGTTGCAGGAGGCTTGCCGGACATAATACCTGAAGCCGCATGGCCGGTAATGACGGGAAGCAATGCAAGCAGCAAGCAGGAACCACAAAAACAGACCAACAGATCCATCTGTGAAGGCATCAGTCGGAAGCGTCTCGGAGTAAAAGCCACAACCAGAATCGCGGCCACCAGACCATGGGTCACAGGCCCGAATGCATCTAAAGCACTCACGCCCACCCCCGGAAGAAGCCTGTTCGGGGCAACCGACAACCAGTCGAAACCATAGATTGCGACGGCGAACCCCAGTGCAAGGAAAATTCTCAGAATATCCAGGGCTGTGACAAAATCACTGAAAGGAGGGGTTGCGGAAGCAACCGATTGATCGCGGATTGTCCAGTTCCCTTCACTCAAGGCAAGAGTTTTTCATCTGCAAGATAGCGGCGGGCGACCGCTTCTGGCAATTGTCCCTCCACCGATACCTTGGCATTCAGTTCCTGAAGCCGGGTCATCGTCAATGTTCTGAAAACCTTTCCAAGGGATTCCGCTATCTGTGGATAGCGTTCGAGCACGGCGGCGCGCACCACGGGAGCCGGTTCATAAACAATCTGCGCTCCCTGCTTGTCTTCCATCACCACGAGCCCGAGGGCGCTGATCGCACCATCGGTCCCATAGACCATCGCGGAGTTAACCCCGCTTACTCCCTGCGCTGCGGCCCGCATCGTGACCGCCGTATCGCCACCCGGAAGAACAACGATCTGGTCACGCGGAAGTTTGAAACCATACGTCGTTTCGAAAGCCGGTAAGGCCGCCGGACTTTCAACGAATTCCACTGAACCCGCGAGCTTGATTTTTTCCGATCTTTTTGCCAGTGCCGCGAAATCTTCCATCGTGGCAAGGTTCTCACTTTTTGCCAGATCCGATCGTACAGCGATCAGCCAGGTGTTATTGGCCGGTGCCCGCTCCAGCCAGACAAGTTTCTGCTCGGCATCCAGTTTCCTGGCGGTGTCATAGGCTGATTGCGACTTCTTCCAGACCGGATCGGAGACCATATCGTGAAAGAAAGCGCTGTTTCCGGTATATTCCGGGTAGATATCAATCTCCCCTGACACCAGAGCCTGGCGAACGATCTTTGTTGGTCCAAGCTGCAACCGACGCTCTACCGGCACTCCGGAGCCCTCCAGGGTCAGAGCGATCATGTTGCCAAGGATTTGAGCCTCCGTATCCAGCTTGGAAGCGACAACCACGGCGGGCCTACCTTGTGCAAACGCATCTGTCGGCGCAGCTGACAAGCCGAAACAAAGTACCAGAGCCGCTATCGTGAGTAGTGCATGATTGCCATAGCAAGAGGCATCAACGCGTTTCAGCCACCGGTTTGGAGGGCGATGCATAGTCATTTTAAAGCTCTTTCGGACCAGTCAAATTTTGATAGTTTGGTGATCTTGGCGCAGTTCAGTTCAAATTAGACCCGATTGAGCCAAAAACCAGCCTACCTTTCGTCGAGAATCGTGAAGTGCTCAACATCACGGCGTGTTGAGTATTCCCAGACACAATGGCATAGGCCTTCGGATTGTCTGCAAAAGCAAAGGTTCGGAAGATGTCGAGCAGTATACGCGCAACGCTTGCCCTCACGAAGGCTGGCGTCGCATTCGCGATGCACCAATACGCTTACACTTCAGAATCGGAACGGATCAGCGTTCATGCCGCCACAGGAAGTGCTTGCCCAGAAAGAGGCCAGCAACACCCTCTGCCATAAACTATTCTTACCAAGGCAATACTGTCTTCTACACACCTGCAACCCATTGGGAATCTAACCCTAAGCTGGAGGCTTAGCGCCTCAGATAACTCTCATTCCCACTATTAGTCAATACAGCGAGCCACGAGGCTTGGTGTAATATCTAGCGACCTAAGGTGAAGATCACTCCGCGCTCCTCAGAACTCAACGCGATTACCGCGGCGATCCATTGCATTTCCAAAATAATACAATAATCGCATAAATTAATCATAAGAATACCAATGATCCCCCACTACACTAGGAAACAAACCGTCATCGATGGAAACCTAACATTCTCAAGAAACTACCTTTTGATGGCAAAGCCGTATGTTTCTTTTGAATACGTATTGCCTGAGCGGAAGGGTATTCCGCAGAATTCAATATAACGGACGTGGCCCCGGCACGGAAAGCATAGGTCCAGAAGTCAGCTCCAAACTCAGTTTGAACAACAAAATCATCTGAATTTATATCTGGAGTTCCGTGGAAACTTTTCGGCAATCCCTCACGGCTTTTCGATAGGCGTCCAACGACGATCGGTATAGTGAAACACACCGCACCTTGCTCATTAATTACCCGTAAGCATTCTGCCAACGCTAACACAGGATCTGGAATGTGCTCCAACGTATCTGAATGAATAATTAAATCAAAAGAATTATCATCATATGGAATTTTTTGCATATCCACATCGGGATAATCAGCACGAATGTAATTCGGCATTATTGATAATACTTCAGAAACAGAAGACGATCCATTAATATCAAGTATTTTTAAATGCTTATATTTAGAATTATAAGAAATATCTTTTAAAATTTTTGAGCTGCGCAGATGCTCGCATATAGAAATTGCTAGTGCATTGATGCGTAGAGAACCATTACATTTATCACACAAGGTACCTTGCTGGCGATTAATATATATAATTTCTTCCGGGGAGAGCTCCCATTCTGAAATTAATTCTTTCCAAAGAACCTTAATATCATGATATTGTTCACAACCACATACAGCACACGTCAATTTCATAATGTCATCTCTTATTTGAATTAAGGGCTGATTGCCAGCTTAAAAACCTATCAGATAAGCTAATTGATCGTTGAAAAAGCCATGCAGCTCTTTCGAGATAGCCCCAGAGCTAAAGTGCAAGTACCCTAGGACGACAAACATCAAACTACAATAAGCTCGTCTCAGCAAATTTTATGCTGGCTTAATTGCGGGGCATAGCCGTAAATCAAATCTGGAAGGCGCTTTTTTATCGTTAGGAAACGTAACAACGTCAGTCGTAAGCCATTACTGATTATTTTGTTGTTGAAATGCCAGCTGCGAAATGAGGCAGATGAAGAGTGACGAGCTCCCCAGATTGGGACCATCGCACCGGAGGATTTTCCGATTTTTAAGCTTAATGGTCACCTTGGAAGAAGTGATCCGTTTTAGAGTATGGCGCGTTAATACTCTAATCTAATAAAGACTCGCAAAATAACCAGAAAATGGCGACCCCGGCTGGGTTCGAACCAGCGACCTACCGCTTAGAAGGCGGTTGCTCTATCCAGCTGAGCTACGGAGTCCTCGCGGTAATTTTCCTGCGATAAACTTAAAATATCCCGGATCGTTCAATGCGTCCATGAACCAACGCGATTGAACTTGAAGTTATCCGAATAAGATACCACCCGCCGGGTCGGCTCATGGGTGTTTTCGAGTTGATAGGGGATGCCCTGTTTTTCGGCATAAGCAACCGCTTCTTCCCGGGTCGCAAATTTCAGGCGGACTTGCTGGCGGGTATCGCCGGAACTTGTCCAACCCATCAGCGCCTCAATCTCGCGTGGCTGATCCGGCTCGAAAACCAGAAGCCACTGCTTCGTCCCGGCAAGGCCGGATTGCGAAGCACCTTTTGAAGGCTTGTAGATTCTTGCAACCATGACACCCAAAACCCGGCTCGAATAAAAAACCGAATGGTCGGGGCGGCAGGATTTGAACCTGCGACCCTCTGCTCCCAAAGCAGATGCGCTACCAGACTGCGCTACGCCCCGAACTGAAGTGGCTCGCTAGCACGCTCTGCTACCTCTTCGCAAGGCCAGAACGATGACTTTCCTAAAACCACGACTTATTTTGAAGGAAAAGTCACTTGTGGAACAGTGAATATTCCACTCTATCACCCGCATGTATACCGAGGCGCGCAGTTAATCCGCCGTTCAGTTCCAGAACGGCGAGAACTGGTTCCCCTGAAGAAATACTGCGTGTCGATAGCGGCTCCGTATTCGTCGCTATGCGGGCGATTACGCCATCTGCCCGAATAAACAACATATCCAGGGGAATGTATGTGTTTTTCATCCACATCGCCACGTGCTGCGGTGTCTTGTAATCGAAAATCATCCCCTGATTAGCGGGCATACTCTGGCGGTACATCAACCCCTGCATGCGCTCCTGATCGGATTTGGCAACTTCGATCTGAAAAGCGTGAGTGTGGCCCTGTGCAGTAAGTATCTTCAACGTTTCGAATTGCTGGGCATTCGCAACCGAGAGAGATGACAAAACCAGCATCAGAGCTGCAATGAAACGAATGACGGAACTCATCGACAGGCTCGCGCGGAAAGGCAAAGGCAATTGTAAAATCAAGATAAACCTCAATGAGATTGCGGCAAAGAAGCATCGACCAGACGAACCTCAGCCGCCATGATTCCCTTGCTACCTTCACCATAACGAACCAGCACCTGATCGCCTGGTTTTAACTCGGCAATACCGTAACGCCGCAAAGTCTCCATGTGAACGAAAATATCCGGCGTCCCTTCTCCAAGGCTGACGAAACCGAACCCCCGCAGGCGGTTGAACCACTTCACAACGGCAAGTTCCAGCCCGCTGGTCGGCGTTACATTGACATGTGTGCGGGGCAACGGAAGTTCGGAAGGATGCAGGGCAGTAGATTCATCAATCGAAAGAACACGGTGTGCCTGCAAACCGCGCGGGCGCTGCACTGCTTCAACAACGATGCGCGCGCCCTCATTGGCGGCCTGATAACCGTCGCGGCGCAAGCAGGTGATATGCAAAAGAACGTCCGGCGGGCCATTGTCAGGCAGGATGAAACCAAATCCTTTCGCGACGTCGAACCACTTGATCCGACCGCTTACCTGAATTAACTCCAGCCCGACTTCGCCGGAGACATTTCCAGCACCGGAATTGTCCGTGACAACCTCCGAAGAATGGGCTTCCGCTGAAACGGAATTGTCGCCCTTCCCTACATCAGGACCAAATTCGCCAGACATACCAGATACCACGCCGAATCAAACACAATGTTAACTATGGCTAAAATAGCATCCTCGGGCCATTGGGGAAGGCCGGATACATTTTTTTCTTGATTTATGACATGAAGGTCTCGCTATGATGGCCCTCCAAGGGTCCTGTTGCGCCGAAATTCGGCTGATATTGGCAAGTGTCTCAAACGAAAAAAGTGTAGTAACCTGTTCAAGCCGTCCCTCAAGCAGCCTTTTTCACACAATTGCGATGTTGCATCTCCTCTGTAGCAGCAACGTTTTACCTGCATCGAGAATATGGAAAGCTTCATGACCGGAGAATCGAACCCGTCATACTCCCCGGAACAGGAGCGCTGGCTGGCTCTCGACGGCTTTCGTGGCGCAGCCATTGTTGCGATGATCTGCTATCATGCGGGTTGGAATCTCGGCTACTTCCATTTCGTTGACGCCATTTTTTTCCAGACACCGGGCTGGAAGCTTTTCGGAACCAGCATAGCTGCTTCATTTCTTTTGATTTCCGGGTTCAGCCTGGCTCTTGCTCACGGCAACGGCTTTCGTCCCCGAGCCTTCCTGAAACGCTTGCTAAAGATAACAGCGGCTGCGGCGCTGGTAACAGCGGTCACGTGGTATGTTTTTCCTGACAACTACATCTTCTTTGGAATTCTGCATTGCCTCGCACTGACCAGCATACTGGCAATACCATTCCTTTATGCACCGCTCTGGATTTGCGTGTTGGCAATCGGAGCAACACTCTTTGCACCACTCTTCCTTCAGCAGAGCTTCTGGGATCAACGGTGGCTGGATTGGGTAGGTCTTGGTTTAAGCGAACCCAGAACTAACGATTACGTACCGATTTTTCCGTGGTTTGCTCTGGTGATCTTCGGCGTGGTTCTGGGACGAATGTCCTCGTACCTGCCTGAGCTTTTCAGCACCAGACAAACCGATAGTCGTTTGTTCCAGAATGCAGCGTGGCTTGGACGCTGGAGTCTGGTAATTTATCTCGTCCACCAACCGTTTCTGTTTGGTTTGACCCAACTCGCCGCCAGCTCAGGGTTCTTCGCCGCACCTCCATCGCCAGCCGCTTCCTTTCGCCAGCATTGCGAGATGCGGTGCAGGGAAACCAGCGCCAATCTTGAAGTATGTTATACAACCTGTAGCTGTGTTACGAAAAAGCTGACCGAGACGTCAGAATACGCCCAGATATGGGAACGCATCAAAGCAGATGCCGGAACGCCGCAGGACAGGGAGCAGATTTATCAATTGGCAAGCAAGTGCTTCGAGCAAAATCTGCCGCGATGAGCAGAGGAGATTATTGCCATGCCTCGCTCACTTCGTCCTTTCGAAACGCTCGACTCTGGCTTCGGCCAGAAGGCAGAGAATTTCAAAAGTGATAGCAGCGCCTGCCAGTGCGGTTACGCCGGAATGATCCCATGGCGGTGAAACCTCGACGAGATCGGCACCGATGAGATCAAGATGACGAAAGCCGCGCACCAGTTGCAAAGCCTCCCTCGTCGTGAAACCTCCAATTTCGGGCGTCCCTGTCCCGGGTGCGTAAACGGGGTCGAGGCAATCGATATCAAAGGTGAAATAGGTGGGCTGGTTGCCAACAACACGCCGCGCTTCTTCTATGGCGAAGGCAATTCCCTTTTCATAAACTTCAGCCGCGGTAATGATTCTGATTCCCTGACCTCTCGCCCAGTCGAATTCGTCAGTCGAATAAATGGTACCTCTGATTCCAATCTGGACGCAGCGATGAGGGTCCAGAACGCCATCCTCTATTGCCCTGCGAAAAGGGGTGCCGTGCGCAAGACGCGACCCGCCGAAATAACTGTCTCCAGTATCGCTATGGGCATCGAAATGAATCATCCCAAGAGGATGTCCTGCACCAAGAGCCCGCAAAATCGGGTAACTGATCAGATGATCTCCTCCAACGGATAAAGGCACGACCCCTCCCCGCTGTAATCCGCTCATGAACGTCTCGATACGGCGCATCGTCTCAGTGGTGTCGATGGGATTGATGGGAACGTCACCAACATCGGCACAGGCACATAATTGATAAGGCGAGACGAATGTCGCCTCGTTCATTGGCCTCATGAGCGATGTCGCCTCACGAACCTGACGGGGCCCATGGCGGGTTCCCGGCCGATTGGTGGTTGCCGCATCGAAGGGGATGCCGAGCAGCGCTATGTCTATCTCTCCTGCAACCTTTTCCGGATCGAGATAAGGCAGGCGCATGAAAGTGGCTATTCCTGCGAAACGCGGCACAACCAGCCCGGACAAGGGCTGATAGGCTTCCTTACGACCGATCAAACGATTTACTGTCGCTTGGGAATCGAGGCGATTCATGGCATTTCCACCCTGTTAGATTTTTCTAAACCGCTTGAGTTCTACGGAGAAAGACCCGCTCAACTCTTTCCAGCCCCCAGTCCAGTTCATCGCGACTGATCGTCAGGGGTGGAGCGAACCTTAGCACCGTCTCATGCGTGTCTTTACTTAATATACCCTCTTCGGCCAGATCCAGACAAAGCTGGCGCGCGGAAACGCCCGAAGGGTCCACCTCTACACCAATCCAGAGCCCTTTGCCGCGGACATCCTTGATCATGTTGCTACGAATGGATTTAAGCCTGTCGGCAAGATAGCCCCCTAACTCGGCACTACGTTCGACCAACCGCTCATCCTCAATCGTGCGTAATGATTCCAGTCCGATAGCTGCTGCCAGGGGATTGCCCCCGAATGTCGAACCGTGCGAACCGGGATTGAAAACCTGCATCACATCCCGCGTCGCAACAAATGCCGATACAGGATAAACACCTCCACCCAGCGCCTTGCCGAGAATAAGACCGTCAGGCTTGATGCCCTCGTGCTGAAAGGCAAACCAACGTCCTGTTCTGCCAAGGCCCGACTGCACTTCGTCCAGGATCATCAATATGCCGTGGCGATTGCATATTTCACGGATTTGCTTGAGGTAGCCCTCCGGGGGAACGACGATGCCGGCTTCTCCCTGGATGGGTTCAACGAGAACAGCGCAGGTGTGAGGTGTTATGGCAGCTTCCAGAGCCTCTGCGTTTCCAAACGGCACAGTGCGGAAGCCACCGTCGAACGGCCCGAATCCGTCACGATAAGCCTCCTCTGAGGAAAAGCCGATGATCGTGGTGGTGCGACCGTGAAAATTTTCGGCTGCGACAATGATTTCCGCCTTGTTGGCAGGAATATTCCGATTTCTGTATCCCCACCGGCGGGATGCCTTGATTGCGGTTTCAACAGCTTCCGCCCCGGTGTTCATCGGCAAGGCAACATCGAGCCCGGTCAACCCGACAAGTTTCTCGATGAACGCACCGAGATAGGGAGTGTAATAGGCCCGGCTGATGACAGCCAGTTTTGATGCCTGCTCCATCATTGTCTTGAGAATGCGCGGGTGCCCATGTCCAAGGCTCACGGCAGAATATGCGCTCATCATGTCAAGATACCGCTTTCCGGCGGTGTCTTTCACCCAGACGCCCTGTGCCTCGCTGAGAATGATCGGGACAGGATCATAATTTGCTGCACAGACACGTTTTTCGCGCGAGATAAATTCATTCATCTGACGGGCCCTCCTAAGCTTATTTTAGGGCACGCATGCAGCAGGACATAGTCAAGCGGAGCAATAATACAGCCGATTCTGCTGTGCAAGCTTCGCCATTCCCACTTATTCGCTGTAAGGCGGCGGATAGCCGGTAAATGGCTTCAAGGTCTTCATCGCGAATGTCGTATGGATCCGTCCAATTCCAAAGGCTGGATCCGCGACATAAGCCTCGGTCAGCGCTTCATAGTCGGCCAGAGACGGGGCAACAATTCTTGCGATGTAATCATATTCGCCATTAACGATCTGCAATTCCGCTACCGCAGGGTGTGCTATCAGGCTGCGCTCCAGCCGCTGGCGGGTGCTGGAAGACGGATCGCGCATGGCGATCTCGGCAAGAGCGACCACATGATGGCCAACGACATTCGGATCGACCAGCGCACTGTAGCGAAGGATGACACCACTTTTCTCAAGTTTGCGAACCCGCTCCAGGCAGGGCCGCGGGGAAAGGCCGACACGCTCGGAAAGCGCCTGATATGTGATACGGGCGTTTTCCTTCAAAGCTTCGAGAATTGCGATATCTATCCTATCGAAGCTTGCATTCCGCCTCGTCGGCCGATTTCGTTGCTCGCCTGTTTCTGCCATTGATCTACCCAAGAGGTCTTTCACACCAATATTTTTCTGCCTGTCCGCCTCATAATTAATCCATGCTGTCCCTTTGCTCCCTGAGCAAGCAAGGTCATCGCAGCACGATCACGCAATTCACCGGAAAAATCCTCCCAATCAGCATGACCGCTCCACGCCTCCAGAGACAGAAAAGGCGCATCGGGTTTGGTCCAAAGGGCAAGATGAGGACATTCGGAAGCTTCAATCTCGATTGCCTCGCCGTTTCCCGACACAAATCCTATTCGGCGAGAACCCGCATCGAGAAGCACGATAGCCCCCTCGGCGAACAATTCCGGCCGTAGCGAGAGATTGTTATCCGTAAAGGGAATCATTCGTTGCAAACGAGTCAGCAAGCCGTCTGGCGTCAGGCCAGGGACCTCAGTCTTCTGACTTCTGTCAAAGACGAGGTGATAATCTGTCTTCTCTCCTCCATCGAATGGCCACGGGAAGGCCGGATGAAATCCAAGGGCGTATGGCATTACCTCCATTCCCGTATTGCTGACAGAACATTCCAGAGAAAGAGAGTTCATTCTCAACGTGATTGTGACATCAAGAGTAAAAGCGAAGGGGAAGAACCCTCGGGTTATGTCATTGTCCCGCAAACGCAGGGTAACCCTGTCACCGGCCAGTTCTTCCACCTTGAACGAAAGATCTCGCGCAAAACCATGCTGCGGCATGGGATAAGAAAGAGCATCGACAACGATTTTCCCGCCTTGGGAGGCCCCGACGACAGGAAACAGCAGCGGTGCAGATCTGTTCCAGTGTGCCGGATCACCATGCCAAAGCAACTCGCGGCCGCCGATGCGCCATGACAGAGGCTCCGCTCCTTGAAGAGCAATGATCGCCTCTGTTCCCGGGGCAGCCAAACGAATTTTCGTCGTGCTCATGTCACTCACCTGTAGGCCACCAGGATTGCTCCTATCGCGATAAATGACACACCTAACCAATTGGTCGGTGTTAGTTGTTCCCGCAGGAAGAGCGCGCCAAAAATAGCCACGAGAACAACACTCGTCTTATCAAGGGGAGCTACCTGAGCGGCATCGCCCAGTTGCAACGCTCGAAAATAACATAGCCACGAAGCTCCGGTGGCCAATCCCGACAGCAGCAAAAATATGTAAGTTTTCGAAGAAATAGATGCCAGCGATTGCCATTGATGGCGCATGACAACCAACAAGCCCGTCACGGCCAATATGATGATTGTCCGGATAAAGGTCGCGAAATCGGAATTAACGTTCTCCACGCCAACCTTGGCAAAGATTGCTGTCAGCGCAGCAAAAACTGCTGATAGGAGAGCCCAGAATTGCCAGGAAAAAGTGAGTGTCGCTTGCACAATCTGCCTCCATGGAAGAAATCTGCTGGTTTTCTTATGCGTTGTCTAGAAACCTCATTCAACATCACCACCACCCGGCATATGCGGAGATATATGAGGAGAGGGCAGCGCCTTGGAATGAACAATAAGATTGACTGATTTCTTTAATCAATTGAATTAAAGGGCTAAAATCTTACATTTCTCACAAAGGACCATCCGACACCCTTTGCAGATGCCAACTAAAATGAACGCGACAACATGAAGACACAACGAAAGCAGTGCCCTAGATAAGCCCATGTAAGGAAACTAATCTCGAATGATTCCATCGTCTGTCTCTCGTTTCATACCGGGATTGCATTTTCTCCGCGAATTGACGCCTGCAACCGCTTTGAGAGACGTTCTCTCCGGATTAAGCGTCGCGGCGGTGGCCATTCCTATCGGGCTTGCCTATGCAGCTCTGATGGGGCTGCCGCTCGCAAGCGGTCTTTATGCCAGTGTATTGCCGGTTGTGGCTTATGCTTTGTTCGGCCCCTCACCTCGTCTGATCGTCGGTCCCGACGCAGCCACCTGCACGTTGATTGCAGCAGCTTTGACAGCGCTTGGGCTAGGCACCCCTTCCCTTCGCGCAGAAGGCGCAGCGGCTTTAGCCATAGCCGGTGGCCTCGCCTGTTTCGTTGCATCATATCTCCGTTTAGGCTTCGTCGCGAACTTTCTGTCCCGCCCCATTCTCACCGGGTATCTGACGGGGGTTGCGGTCACGCTTTTCGTATCACAATTGCCAAAACTGACCGGGGTCGAGATCAGGACATTCGGAATTATCTTTCCACTTCTCGAACTTGCACAGAAATTTTCGAGGATAAATTTTTCAACACTGGCACTCGGCCTGATCGTTCTCATTGGCCTTCGATTAGCAAAGCACTGGATTCCAGGCATACCTGTTGCGGTTGTAGCCGTTATCGCCAGTATTTTTCTGTCATGGTCGCTGGATTTTCAATCCCACGGCATCGCCGTCGTCGGCTCGGTCCCTCAGGGCATGGCCGGCTTTCATTTTCCATCTTTCGACTTACCGTTCGATGCTTTTGCGATGTCTGCACTGGGAATTTTCATCATCAGTTTTTCGAGCGGCATCGTAACCGCCAGAAGTTTTGCCGCGAAAACAGGACATAGCATCGACGCTAACAGGGAGTTGCGAGGCTTTGGCGCATCCCACCTTGTAGCAGGACTGTTTCAGGGCTTTACGGTAACAGGTGCGGATTCGAGAACCGCTGTCTGTTTCGCCACAGGTGGACGAACGCCGCTGGTCGCCATTGTTTCGGCCGCCACCATCGCCTGCGTAATGCTGTTTTTGACCGAACCGCTGGCTGTCCTTCCTCAAGCCGTCCTTGGAGCAATTCTCGCCTCGGCTTCCATCGATCTGGTCAATATCGATCAATTCAGGGTTCTGTGGCGTGTAAGCAGGACAGAGTTGATTCTTGCTCTCATTGCGACAGCAGGCGTGATCTGGCTTGGCGTCCTTGCCGGTGTCGTCGTTGCCGTGATTGCGACAATGGGCAATCTCATTCGTCTGGCCGCCAGTCCCCGCGATGCATTGTTGGGAAGTCGTCCGGGCGAAACGGACATTGTCAAATTACACCACGACCCACAGGCACAGCCCATTCCCGGATGCGTTATCTATCTTTTTGAAAGCTCGATTGTCTTTTTCAACGCCGATGTATTTCTCCGTCGCAGCGTAATGGTGGCACATGCGACGCGGGATCTTCGCTGGTTCATTCTCGATGCTTCCGTCATGACACTTGCGGACGCAAGTACGCTGGAGGTTCTGGAGCAGTTACATGACGAGCTGACGCAACGCGGTGCAATTCTTGCAATCGCCGGAGGTCACAGGGACTTCCGGCGAGCACTGGTACGCTCAAACTATCTCAATAAAATTGGCCATGAATTTCTTTTCGATACGCCCGAGCAGGCGGTCAGGACCTTATCGCAGCGTCCGGTGGCGGAGCTATGAATTTGCCTCGATAAAGATTCTAAGCGAAATGCCCCAACAGGTTTTTCCATAAACCGTCGTCAAGGAAATCAGCAATGGCGATATTAGCGCCAGCCTCCAGAAGCTCTTCCGTGGAATGTGTTGTTTTAAGGCCGTAGGTAAAAATGCCTGCTCCAACAGCCGAGCGGATGCCGGTGGGGGAATCCTCGAACACAACGGCCTCCCCGGCCGACAAACCAAGGCGTTCCAGAGCTAGGGCATAAGGAGCAGGGTCCGGCTTGCCCTTCGCCACATCTTCGGCCACGACTTTAACTTCGAATGCATTCCCAAGCCCCAGCAACGGCAGGAGAAAGTCAACGTTGGCCCGGCGTGCATTCGTCACGAGAGCAAACCTCAACCCGTTCTCCTCAGCCCAGGAAAGAACCTTTGACAGTCCCGGGATAGGCGCGACATTGGAGGCGCGCTGGCGAAACAACTCTTCCTTTTCATTTCCCCTTCGATCCGCTTCCTCATCGCTCATACCCGGGAACAGATTTTGGAACAGCGCCCGATTCCGCCCGCCTGCTATCCGGTTGCGGAAGAACTCCTCGTCCACATCATAACCATGCGGCGCCAGCAGCTCGGCGAAAACCTGGAGATGGACCGGGTCGGTGTCGGCCAGCGTGCCATCGAGATCGAAAAGAAATGCTTTCAAAGGCACGTCATTGCTCCATCCGTTGATGAAAAGAATAGGTACTTTAAATGTCTTTGCCGCAATCGCATGAGAGAACACAATCTACCTGGCCTCATTGTCAACACCGTAGCTGATCGCATCTCCCGTGAGACAAAAGATCATTTATAATCAATCCCATTATTTGGACATTAATTTCATATATTGACAAAGAAAGCACTTACTTACGATAATGATCGATATCAGGAAAACGACACGTTCGCTTCATTCCTCAGGATGAAACCGACGGGGTCATACTTGGTACACGCGATATAGACATCGTGGAATGCAGGTAGCTGGCCGCGATAAAGAGAATACAACCGGCAGACGAAGGAGACAGTCCGTGAGCCATGAATCGGCACTCATAGGATTAGATTGGGGCACATCTTCGTTAAGAGCGTATCTTTTCGGCAGTTCCGGCGAAATCATCGCGTCACGCCGTGAACCCTGGGGCATCATGGCGCTGCCCGCAGCGCCTGAAAGGGGAGGCTTTGCTCTTACCCTTGAACAGATATGCGAGGGCTGGCTCAGCGATAACCCCAAGCTTCCGATTCTTGCCTGCGGCATGGTTGGAAGCGGCCAGGGATGGAAAGAGGCTGCTTACATTGACTGTCCCGCAGATACCGCCGCATTGGCGGGTAGCCTGACCAGCGTCAGCATGGCGGGCCAGTCGGGAAATCGAACAATACATATAGTCCCGGGTCTCATAGCCCGAAGGAATTTGCCAGATGTCATGCGTGGCGAGGAAACCCAGATTGCCGGTGCGTTCGCATTCATTCGCGAAACCTCGCAATATGATTCCGCAACCCTCGTTCTGCCCGGAACCCACTCCAAGTGGGTTCGGGTCAATGGCAACGGTATCGTGGATTTTACGACCTTCATGACCGGCGAAGTGTTTGCAGCCCTTTCCCAGCACACAATACTTGGCAGGCTGATGTCCAAGGACGATAGCAGCTTTCATGACGCTGCTTTCGAGCGCGGTGTGCGGACCGCCCGGACCGCTGGGACAGGGGGCGTGCTCGCCAGCATCTTCAGCACGCGTACTCTCTGTCTGACCCAGGAGCTTCCCGGCTCAGAACTATCGGACTATCTGTCAGGCCTGTTGATAGGGCATGAGATTGTCGGGATTCAGGAAAAGCAGCCGACAAGCTCTCCCATCTACCTGATAGGTGCCGATGAACTGGTTCGACGCTATGCCAAAGCATTGGCAATCTCTGATCTGGAACCGATTTCCATCCAGAATGCAACAGAGGTCGGCCTTTGGCAGATTGCCAGTGCCGCCGGCTTCGTCACGAAAGAAGTGGTGCCATGACCCCTTTGCAGAACTATTTTCGAGAAACACCCCTGGTTGCGATATTGCGCGGTATCCCTCCGGACGAGGCTGTTCCGGTGGGGCAGGCGTTGTATGATGAAGGGTTTCGTTGCATCGAAATCCCTCTCAACTCACCCACGCCGTTGGTCAGCATAGGTCGACTGGCAAAAAGCCTCCCGCACGATTGCCTCATCGGCGCCGGCACGGTCATGAGCCTCGAACAGGTCAAACAGGTCTCGGATTGTGGTGGCAAGGTGATTGTCATGCCGCACAGCGACCCTCGCGTGATAAAGGCCGTCAAGTCCGCCGGCCTGCTCTGCCTTCCCGGTGTAGCAACACCGACCGAAGCGTTCGCCGCACTCGACAACGGAGCCGATGGCCTGAAACTCTTTCCAGGCGAGCAGATTCCGCCGGAAGTCGTCAAGGCATGGCGTGCAGTCGTTCCAAGAGAGATTGCTTTGCTGCCGGTAGGTGGCGTTTCTGTAGAGCGAATGGGGGAATACTGGAAAGCCGGAGCATCCGGCTTCGGGCTCGGCTCAGCCCTTTATCGTCCTGGAGCGGACATTGCAGCAATCAAAGTGGCAGCGCGTGCTTTCGTGACCGAAATTCACGCGCTTAAAGTCTAAGCCTTTCAATATTTTCAAACCAGTCCTCATGCGGCTCTACCGCTGGGGATTGGTTTACCCGATGACCCCGAACTTATAAATGATCTTTCCGGAAAACCAGTCATTCGGTTTTAATGTGGTCGAGGGAAAATCAGGGCAGTTCGGGCCGTTCGGGTATTGTTGGGATTCCAGGCAGAAGCCCGAACGGAAGTGGTGAAGCACGCCACCTTTGCCAATATCACGCGGTGCCTGTGCAGCCAGACCATTCCCGGAAAAGACAACCAGACACGGCTCGTTTGACCACACTTCCATGCTACGGCCGGTTTTAGGATCGAATATTTCGGCGTGACGAACAACCTCCCCGTCCCGCTGCTCCCGGATGAGGTAATTCAGATCATAGCCGTTCCCGATCTTGAGCATGTCGAAATCGGCATTGATATCGCGCCCTATCGCTTTCGGTTGCCTAAAATCCATTGGCGTATCGGCGACATCACGCAGCTTTCCCGTGACGGCCTTACCTTCGTCCGTCGCCAGCATGTGATCGGCATTGACGGTCAGCACATGGTCGGTGATCGCAGTAGAAAAATCTCCCGAGAGATTGAAGAACGTGTGATCGGTAAATCCGACAAGCGTCGTCTTGTCGACAGATACCGCATCATAGGCAATCTCAAGCGCATTATCGTCGGTGACAGTGTATATCACCCGCAAGGGCACCGTGCCGGGATACCCTTCCTCACCATCATCAAACGTATAGCTCATCTGCAAAGAATTATCGGAGAGCTGCCGGGCGTCAAAAACCTGAAAGCGAGACCCCTTTTGCCCGCCATGAAGCGAGTGGGCCCCGTCATTGGCTCCGAGTTTACATTCCTTGCCGTCAATCACGACGCGTGCATTGGAGACACGGTTACAGACCCGCCCGATAAACGCCCCCATTGACGGAAAGCCAGAGAGAACTCCCTCAATGCTATCATGGCCAAGCGCAACATCTCCCATGATACCGTTCCGATCGGGAACGATTATCTGTACGATACGGCAACCATAATTCGTCAAGCGGACAACCATGCCTCTCCGGTTCGCAATCGTATAAAGATCGACAGGTTTTCCATCGATAGTTTTCTGAAAAGCTTTACGTTGCAACTCCACATAACCGCCCTTACCTGAACTCGACATGTCATTCTCCGTTACAGATCGTTGCATCTTACCGAACCATCGGTGGAATCAGTCTTTCAATAGCCTTGACCATAATGGAAACCAGTGATGGCGTCACGCTGTGAAATATCAGACACCATCGACACGACCGAGAAGAGCGCACAGCTCAATACATCACACCAGTTTTAAAATGATCACGCCGAGCATCATCGCTGTAGCTCCCGCATATCGATGCCAGCCTAACCGTTCCTTCAAAACGAGGGCAGAAATAGCCATGCCGAATAGAATGGCCGTTTCCCGCAAGGTCGCTACCATAGCTATGGGCAGATGCGTCATCGCCCAGAGAACGAGCGCATAGGCACCTACAGTACAACAGCCTCCAATCAGAGAGAAATGCCAGCGGCTGAAAAAATGCCTGGTCGTGTCTTTCCGACGACGTAGCAAGGCCCAGAAGACGATTGGAACGGCTGAAAGCAGAAAAACCCACATTGTGTAGGCGACGGCATTTCCGGACGATCTGACCCCCATTCCATCCACGAGTGTATAACAGGTGATCATTCCAACATTGACCAGGACGAGGCCCGTCGTTCGACCAAATGCACCACTCACTCCGGGCTGGAAAAAAGTCAGACTCAAAATCCCGCCGCAGATCAGCGCAATGCCGCCCCACCCGGATGCGGAAAAATGCTCACCAATCAGCGGTCCACTGACAACCGCCACAAGTAATGGTGGCGTCCCCCGCATCAGCGGATAGGCATAACTCATGTCTCCACTTCGATAAACTGCACCAACCAGCACGAAATAGACGACATGTATCGCTCCCGATGCCGCAAGATAGGGCCAGCTTTCCCTTTCGGGAGAAGGAATGAAGGGAAGAACAAGAACAGCAAGGAAAGCCGCGCCTGCCGTCACCAGCATGATATCAAGGAACTTATCCGGGCTGGCCTTGACCAGAGCATTCCAACTGGCATGGAGAAAAGCCGCAAGCAGAACCAGAAACATAACGCCGATCGACATGCAGTCTCCCAAAAATACACAATCGTTGTGCTAGCTCACCTCTCCGAAGATTGATTTACCGAAAGCCCGAACTTGTGCCCAGTCAAGCCAAACGATGGAGATATTCCCTGCTGGCGCTGCGATCTTCGCTATGCACGGTCAGGCAGTCTCTTGCACGAAAGAATGGAACCAAGACAAGGAAAAGACGGTTGATCGGGACAGGCTTTTGCAAAACCAGTCGCTCTTGGTGAAAACCGGATCATTATGGAGATCATGCTATGGGTCGCGGTATTCTGCTTTGGTTACTCGGCATTCCGATACCAATCATCATACTTATCTATTTTCTGTACCATTGAAGATTAGTTCGAGTGTTCATTCAGTTTTGAACGAAACTGAATGAAAGATAGGTGGTTAACCTGTTGCCAGCAGGTGAATAGCTACAATGCGGCACGCGCCGATACTGGCACGTTCTGCAACTCGCTTTCTACATAAGCCTCTTGTTGTCATCCGATGAGAACTCCGCCAGCACGCCGAGACGTTGAACGTCCTTGATAAGGACCTCATCCCGTCTTACCTCAACGCCGATATTACGCAGACGGGCCAATGCGCGGGAAAAGCTCTCGGGCTTCATGCCGAGTTTGCTGGCAATGAGAGATTTTTCATAGGGAAGCACGATACTTGCATGTCCCTTTGTGACAGACACATACCGCAATAGAAAATCAGCAACCCGTTCGGTTGCCGATCTGACCTGCAGCTGTTCGATCTGATCGACCAGGCGTTTGAGATGAGATGACGTAGCCGCCAGAATATCAAAAGCTATTTTTGGCTGCTGCATGATCGCACTACGTAGCGCCATGCCATCAACGCGCATGATGCGTGCAGGGGAAACCGCCTCTGCCGAGGCGGGATAGCGCCCTCCCACGAACATCACCGCTTCGGCGAAGGTTTCTTTAGCGGTAAAAACAGCAACAACGACTTCTTCGCCTTCGGGCAGCACCCTGTATAACTTGGCCCACCCCTCGAGAACGATATAGAACTCGTTGGCCAACTCGCCCTGCCGAAAGATGATATCGCCGCGATTGTATTGCCGCGGATAACAATTGCGGAGAATCAGACGAAGGGTCTGTTCATCAACTCCTTGAAAAATCGGGATATTCCTGATGGTATCCCAATCTCTGGACATATTTTTCTCCCCTTCAAGTCTTGACGGCTTCACCGCATTGCGCCGAAAACCCGCTTCAGTCATGCAGCATCGCCACAGTGCATTATCTGTTTCATTCGAATGAAATGACTTTGATAAGGCGCAAACAGCGGGAATAAAACAGATCGGCAGGCCATAGAGCCTCAAGCCGTCAGTTGGCGATACAGAAGCGGGAGAGCCGTTGGAAGACGTTTCGGGTCCGAGATGATCGCATATGCTCCACGACCAAAAATATAGGGGAAATAATCTCTGGCGTGCTCATCTATGGTGACGCCGAAAACCCGGATACCTGCCCTGCGTGCTTCCTGTATGGCGACCCTGGTATCTTCAATAGCGTATCGCCCTTCATATTGATCAATATCGTTAGGCTTGCCATCGGTCACGAGCATCAACAGCCGATAGCGATGTGGCCTGTCAACCAGTTGGGGGGTCACATGCCGAATTGCTGCTCCAATGCGCGTATATTGTCCTGGCTTCAGCATCTGGATACGTCTGACAATCCTGGCATTCAGGGTTTCGGAGAAATCCTTGACTGTCGCAACCGATACCTTCGAGCGCCGTCTTGAGGTAAAAGTGAATATCGCGTGCTCATCACCACAGGCCGTCAAGCCGTGGGTCAGCGCCATCAGAGCAGCTTTCTCGACATCGATTACACGTTTCCCCGCCATCCATGCATCGGTTGATAACGACACATCCATGAGAATAGCCACCGACATGTCGCGAATCACATTTCGTGCATTCATGAAGATACGTTCCGAACAGGCGCTTTCCGCCTGGCTATCGGCTATCGAGCGCACCAACGCGGAAAGATCAAATTCGTCACCATCAGGCTGAGCAAAGAACATCTGCCTTTTCGGGCGCAGGGTTTCAAACATACGCTGCACTTGTCTGATCTGTCTTCTGGTGGCTTCGTCAGGTTCCCACTCTTCGCCTTCCTCACTCGCTATCGTTGTGAGAACTCTTGTGTGATCGGGACGGTAAAAGCGCTTTCTCCAATCCCATTCAGGATAAGTGGCCTCCCCGGACAATTCCTCTCCATCGGCTTCCGAGGGAGCCAGATCCAGATCGAGCTTTAGACGCAGCGACGCCTTCTTTTCATGCTGGCTGACAGTCAGTTCATCCAGATCATCCGCCGCCTGTCGGGCAGATTCTTCATCATCATCCTCAACCGCCCGATTAAGGTTCAGCATTTCCGAAATACTGAATATGTTCTCGAACCGGTGCAGTAGCAGCGAATCCTTTTTGTTCACCTGATCCAAAGACTTCCGGGAAGCCTTGCGCCGTCTGTTGTCCTCCGGTGCGGATGAACCTCCCTCCATGTCGTCCTCGACAATGGCAGGGCCGGGCTTGAGGTCGGTCACGCTTCCCCACAACGGGACAGGCAGAAAGTTCTGATAACGAGGCGGTGCCTGAAAGGCATCAATATCGTCGGTCTCGCCCGTGACTATCGCCATGATATCTCCGGCAAGGCCTTCGAGTGTTTCTCCCGCGTACCGCCCGGCTCCTTCGTTCAGCAGAGAGACGATCACGGCATCAACCGCTCTCTCAGTTTTCGGCAGGACGCGGTCGGGCCTTATCGATAACAGGTTATCGCACAGTACCTGATAAACGGATTTCAGTCCCGGCCAATGCCGCAATGCGGATACGGTCGCTGTGCGGGCAAGGCGCAGGGCGAGAATATCGGCCTGCAGGGCATCATCGGCGCCGGTTCCATCTTCATTGACATGGGCAAACCATGCAACGAGCCACTCATATAGCATTGCGTTGCTTACATGATCCGGGAATGTATCGATCTCTTCCGGTAGCCGAATGGTGTCATGGTCGAGGATGGGGCGATCAAGCTTTTCTCTTCCAAGCCCAACCTTCTGATAGAAATTGAGCCGATGGCCGGAGACAGATTTCGTGCCCTCGACAAGACGGATGCCCTTGCTTCCACCAAGAGCCCGGAACATGATTCCGAGCTGGGTCTTCATGGTCTCGAATCTGACCGTGACATCGGGATGGTGTCGGTAACTTACATTCTGACTGACGAGCCTGTGCCAGTAACGGCCAACCGTTTCCTCGGGTTCGAACATCGACTGATCATCCTAAAGCGATATCGGCAACCCGCAGCAATCCCTGTCGTATATCCGGATCGTCGGATAGCGGTTCAATCAATGCGGCACGGATCGCAATCTCTGGTTTGACACCACTTCTGATCAGGGTCGCGCAATAAACCAGCAACCGGGTCGAAGCTCCCTCTTCGAGATCCTGCCCTTTCAGCTCACGCAATGCACCGGCCAGCCGGACGAGCGAAACACATCTGTCTTTCGGCAGGCCGCTTTCCGTCGCAACGATCTGAGCTTCTACATCCGGTGATGGAAAACCGAATTCCATGGCAATGAAGCGCTGCCGAGTACTGGGTTTCAGCGCTTTCATGACATTCTGGTATCCAGGATTGAACGAGACCACCAACATGAATTCCGGTGGCGCCTGCAACAGTTCTCCGGTTCGTTCCAGCGGCAAAAGGCGACGATCATCGGTGAGCGGATGCAACACCACCGTGACGTCCTTGCGTGCCTCGACCACCTCGTCGAGATAGCAGATCGCACCATCGCGCACCGCTCTGGTCAACGGGCCATCGGCCCAGACAGTGTCTCCTCCTTTCAAAAGATAGCGGCCGGTCAGATCGGCTGCCGTCAGATCGTCATGACAGGATACGGTATAGAGAGGGCGCCCGAGGCTCGCCGCCATATGAGCGACAAACCGCGTTTTGCCGCAACCCGTCGGTCCCTTCAGCAATAATGGCAGACGATTGCTGTAAGCGTGTTTGAACAACTCACATTCGTGCCCGGTAGGGGCGTAAAAGGGCAACCCCGCTCTGTTTATGCTATCCATTTTCTTTTCTCCGGGGAGCCTGCAAAAAAGTTATCCGCCATCTGCGCCATCATCTGTTTGGCATCTCTGCTCAAGGCCGAAAGTGTTTTGTCTGCACCTTTCGGCCCACAGCTCGATTCTAGGCGGCATCGGGATTGGCGGCCGGATGCATTGACGGTTTCATGCGCGTCGGGAGTTCTTCCCTTACCGGCCCGAAGATGGAGTAGACGAACATCAGCGCTCCTATCACCACGAAAACGCCTGACCCCAGCCGCATCCAGAAGAACAGGGCAAGCTCATCCTGAACCATCATGTAGCCCTCGCCCCTCACCCGTTGCAGATGCACCTGCACGACTCCGGCGAAGGTAAGAGCGAAGGTCATGAATGCCATGGCGGAAGTCATGATCCAGAAGCTCCACATGTTGAGCACCTGATTGTACGGCTTGACCCCGCGCAGATAAGGCATCGCATAGGTGATGATAGCCAGATTCAGCATGACGTAAGCACCATAGAAGGCGAGGTGCCCGTGTGCTGCCGTAATCTGCGTACCGTGGCTGTAATAGTTGATCCAGGAAAGTGTGTGAAGGAAGCCCCACACGCCCGCACCGAAGAAGGCGCCGACCGTGCAACCCAGCGCCCAAAGCAGCGCCGCCTTGTTCGGATGGTCGCGACGTCCGCGCCAGACCATTGTAAAGGCGAAAATGACCATGGTGAAGAAAGGCGCGACCTCGAGGCTGGAGAACACGCTGCCGATCCACTGCCAATACCCGGGAGCGCCAATCCAGTAATAATGGTGACCGGTGCCGAGCAGGCCTGAGAACAGCGCGAGACCGACGATGGCATAGAGCCACTTTTCGATCACTTCGCGATCAACCCCCGTCATCTTGATCATCAGGAAGGCCAGGACCGAAGCCATAACCAGTTCCCACACACCCTCGACCCAGATATGGACGACATACCACCAGTACATCTTGTCCTTGGAGAGGTTTTCCGGATTGTAGAGCGCGAACAGGAAGAAAAGGGCGATGCCCCATAAGCCAAGCAGCAATACACTGCTGACACCGGTTTTGCGTCCCTTCAAAACAGTCAATGAGACATTGTAAAGGAAGATCAGAGCGCAGACTATGATAGCCAGCTTGACCCATAACGGTTGCTCGAGAAATTCACGCCCGCCCGGGGCATGACCAAAAGCGTAGCCAATAACCGCGGCAAGAGCACCAACGGTCAACAGAGCCAACTGGATATACGCCAGCATCGGGCTTTCCAGCTCACGCTCGGCTTCTTCAGGAACGATATAATAGGTGGCGCCAAAGAATCCCAACAACAACCAAACGATCAGAGAATTGGTATGTATCATCCTGACCAGATTGAAAGGGATGATGCCGGCTAGAAAATCTCCGGTTACATAGATCGTTCCAAGAACCAGCCCAACCGCCACCTGAACGACGAAAAGAAGGGTTGCAACAGCGAAATAGGCATAAGCTACTTTTTGCGACGAGTACTTCATTGCTCGGCTCCCTCAACCCTGGTCATTCGGTGGCCAGTTCTGGGTATTGATCCGGCTGGTCCATTCGAGGAAATCGACCAGGTCATTGAGCTCCTGATCGTTCATTTTGAAATCGGGCATCTGACGGCGACCAGGGACACCGCTCGGCTGGTTCTTGAACCAAGCAATCAGTGTTTCGCGAGCCTGCGCCGGATCTGCCCGGCCTCCATAACGGACCCAGACATTTCCGAGCTCCGGAGCGAAATACGCCCCCTCGCCCAGAATGGTGTGGCAATTGACGCAGGCATGTTTTTCCCACAGGCGCTTACCGTGGCCGACGGAATCGGTAAGCGTTTTTTCATCCGTGCTTTCATTGTTGATGTAGATATGACTGTGCGCCGTGAGAGCGACAAACAGCACGAAAAAGAAAGCAGAGCCGCCATAGAATATATTTCTGGCGCTTGCTTTGGTGAAACGTTCGCTCATGGATAGCCCCCGGCATCCGCCCATAACTTCTGTGATTAGAAGCTGTGCATCTTGCCTTTGCGCAGGCGACTGTCCTTGATGGCGGTTAAGTGGAGCATCAAATGAAGCGACAATATCTCCGAATGTTCTCAAGATAGGTGGAATAAATTTTTTATCCTGAATTGGACTTCCGTCATTTGAGAGAAAATCGTTTGATGGCAGCTTCGATTGGCTGGCGACCTCAAAGGTGCACGTCCGTCATGGTGAAGGATAATCATATGAAATTATTTGTTTTCGGCCTCGGCTACACGGCCAGCCATTTTATCCGACTACAAGGCATGCGATTCGCACTGATTTCCGGAACCATCCGTTCTGTCGAGAAAACGGAAACTCTATACGGCGAAGGTATACAGACCTTCATTTTCAATCCTCCCGTCATAGACGAGCGAATCATGCAGCAGGTCACAGATTCGGACGCCGTGCTCATATCGATTCAACCAAATGCCAATGGCGATGTAGTTCTGCGGGAGTTTTCCTCGGCCTTGATGGCAGCGAAACGATTACGCTGGATCGGATATCTGTCGACGGTAGGTGTTTACGGAAACCATGATGGTGGCCGGGTCAAGGAGACAAATGCAATCCAGCCAATCAGTTTCAGATCGCGCCAACGAGCCGAGATCGAAAAGGAATGGCTGGCCTTCGGCGAGATGAGCGGCAAGCCGGTGCACATCTTTCGCCTGGCCGGCATTTACGGTCCGAACCGAAATGCGTTTGAGAAACTAGCGAATGGAACAGCGCGAAGGCTGATCAAGCCCGGGCAGGTTTTCAACCGGATTCATGTCGAAGATATAGCCGCGACGCTGGCGGCGTCTCTCGACAGGCCCCGGGCGGGCGCGATCTACAACATTGCAGACGACGAACCAGCGCCTCCGCAGGAGGTCGTGGCCTTTGCCGCGAAGCTGATGCAAGTTGAAATACCGCCAGATATACCTTTTGATTCCAGCACTCTGAATCCGATGACCGTCAGTTTCTATTCGGAGAACAAGCGGGTCGACAATTCTCTCATCAAGGAAGAGCTGGGCGTCCGGCTCTCCTACCCCACTTTTCGGGAAGGTCTTAAATCTCTTTATAAATCATACAATTAATAATAAGAGTTCAATCCAAAGGAATACTATCCGCCAAGCGCTAACGTTCGCGATGAGAATATCGCAGCCTCACTTAACCTTCATCAAGGACATGCGCCGAGCTGAGTGCAAGGTTGGATGACTTCTAATCACGGAGGTGGGGGTAGAATATGAGACGACGCTCATCGGGATCAACTTTTCTGGCAACAGCCGCAGGAATGCTGCTGCTTGCAGTTTCCTCAGGACCGGCTTTGGCTCAAGACAAGGAAATAGTTCTCAGTAAAACTGAACGTGAAGCAGCTGCCGAGATCTACTTTCAACGTTGCGCAGGCTGTCATGGCGTTCTGAGAAAAGGCGCGACAGGGAAAAACCTCGAGCCGGAAGCCACGATAAAGCTTGGAGCGGACAGGCTTGAGAAACTCATAGCCTTCGGAACCGACGGCGGCATGGTCAATTTTGATGACATCCTGTCAAAGGACGAAATCAAGTTGATGGCCCGTTATATTCAGACAAAGCCGGATATTCCTCCTGAATTCGGCATCAAGGAAATGATGGCGAGCTGGCAAGTCATCGTGCCGCCGGAGAAGCGGCCAACCAAACAGATGAACAATATCAACCTTGCCAATGTTTTTGCCGTTACCCTGCGTGACGCGGGCGAGGTCGCTTTTATCGATGGCGACACCAAGAAGATCATCGAGAGAGTCAAAACCGGTTACGCTGTGCATATTTCGCGTACGTCATCTTCCGGGCGCTATGTCTATGTCATAGGTCGCGATGGCCTTGCCAGCCTGATCGATATGTGGATGGAGAAGCCGACCGTCGTCGCGACGCTTAAGACTGGTGCCGACGCCCGTTCGATCGATACGTCGAAGTTCAAGGGATTCGAGGACAAATACGCGATTATCGGCACATACTGGCCACCGCAATATGTGATCACCGAAGGCGACACATTGAAACCGCTCAAGATCGTTTCGACGAGAGGCATGACTGTTGATGGGCAGTATCATCCCGAGCCACGCGTCGCATCGATCGTATCCTCCCACATCAAGCCGGAATGGGTGGTCAACATCAAGGAAACGGGCCTTGTTCAGCTCGTGGATTATTCGGACATCAAGAATCTGAAGACCACGACAATCGAATCAGCAAAGTTCCTGCATGATGGCGGTTGGGATTCTACCAAACGCTACTTCCTCGTCGCGGCGAATGCATCGAATCAGGTTGCGGTAATCGATACCAAAGAAGGCAAACTGACAGCTCTGGTCGATACGAGGAAAATTCCCCATCCAGGGCGTGGTGCAAATTTCGTTCATCCAAAATTCGGCCCCGTCTGGGCAACCGGACATCTTGGCGATGATGTCGTGACACTGATCGGCACCGACCCGGAGAAACATCCGGAGCATGCCTGGAAAGTAGTTCAGGAACTCAAGCATCTTGGCGCCGGAAATCTGTTTGTGAAGACGCATCCAAAGTCGAAAAACTTCTGGGCCGATGCTGCACAGAATCCGGATCGCGATATCGCCGAATCAGTTGCAGTCTGGAGTCTCGACGCTCTGGATAAGCCCCCGGAGGTGATCAATATCGCCAAGCTGGCCGGCTTGCCGGAAACCAAGGCCATCAAACGCGCGGTGCATCCGGAATACAATGAAGCCGGTGACGAGGTCTGGATATCCCTGTGGGGAGGCAAGACTGATCCGTCAGCCATCGTCGTCCTGGATGACAAGACCCGTAAGGTCAAACAGGTGATAAAGGATCCCAAACTGATCACCCCAACCGGAAAATTTAACATCTACAACACTCAATACGACGTTTACTAATATTGACACCTTCGGCGCCGGCAAAACCGGCGCCTTTTTTTCAGTTGCATGGAAGCGTTGCATAACGGCATTGCTCTAATACAAAAAAATGCGAGAGAAAAAATGACAAATACGGGGGAGAAACAAGGTGGAAAACAAGGAAAAATGAGGGCAATCTGGTCATGGCTTCTAAAACCAAGCGCCCGATACTCCCTGCTATCTCTGACAGTGGGAGGATTCATTGTCGGTGTTCTTTTCTGGGGTGGTTTCAACACCGCTATGGAAGCAACGAATACGATGGATTTCTGCACAACATGCCATGAGATGCAGGACAACGTATATCAGGAATACAGACACACCATACACTTCCAGAATCGCACCGGTGTCCGCGCCACATGTTCTGACTGCCACGTCCCCAAAGAATGGTTTCCAAAGATCATTCGCAAAATTCAGGCCTCAAACGAATTGTTTCACTGGGCATTGGGCAGCATTGACACACCCGAGAAATTTGATGCGAAACGACTGACACTGGCTCGAAATGTCTGGAATTCGATGAAAGCGAACAATTCTCGCGAATGTCGCAATTGCCATACTGAAGAATCGATGAATCCCGAGTTCCAGCAGCAGCGCTCCCGTAATATCCATTTGACGGGAATGGAAACAGGACAGACCTGCATCGATTGCCATAAGGGAATTTCTCATAAGAACGTGCGAGATCAGGTCTCCGCCGATGAGATTGAAAAGCTGGAGGCTCCCAATCCGGCTTTTATCGTCCAGGTACCGCAAAGTTATCGTGATGGCCTGAAGCGTGCCGAGGAACGTGACGCCGCAAAAACGGAGAAACAAAAACAGGACGCACTCGCATCTGAAGCTGCGCAGAAGGCAAGAATTGAACAGGCCGTCGCGCAGGCTCTCGCAAAGGCAAAAACCACGACAGACAACACAGGACAACCAGAGGGAGCTACCGCCTCGGGAAGCAGTTCCGGCTTCGGAATTGACTGGGCAAATGTGCAACCCGAACGGATTACCGTCTTCTATCCGGGCGAGGCTTCGTTTGAGTGGGTCCAGAGCCGCGAACATAGCGGCAGCAGGGCTTTTCTGCGTGGCGGGGACAGATGTTCGACCTGCCATGCCAAAGAAGTCAGGGATATGGGGACCAAAATCGTCTCTGGTGAAAAACTGGAACCAACTCCCATTCCAGGGAAGCGTCCCTGGATCGACGTCAACATACAGGCTGTTCATGATGAACAGAACATGTATCTCCGGTTCGAGTGGGAAGATGCCCCGCATACCCCGGTGCCCTTCGTCGAAGGCGGCAAGATGGACCCCGCCAATCAGGTTAAAATTGCCTTCATGCTGGCGGGGACGGGAATCGAACGTGTTGAACAGGCTGGCTGCTGGACCACCTGTCATCACGATTCGCGCTCCATGCCTGATGCTCGGAAAGTTGATCCGTCTAAAATCACCAGTCTCGAGCAGAATCCTCCCGATGCGCCTCTCAATGAGGGACTGACCAAATATATCGCTGAAACCAGAACACAGATTGAAATTCGCGGTGGCGACGGACCACGAGGTGGAGGAGAGAATGTGAAGGGAGCAGAGGAGATCGCCGCTCTCCTGCAAGCTGGAACATTCATGGACCTGGTGCGGGCGCGCTCCGGAGCGGAACCGGAAAACGGACACGTTCTAGCACAACGGTTGATGGAAGGAGGAGCCCCGATCGAAGCCGAAACCGCACTCGATGCCGGACGTTGGACAGTGACATTGAAACGACCACTGAAATCCGATCGGCCCGGCGATGTCTCCCTGGAAGCGGGTAAGCTTTATACTTTCGGATTCGCAATACACGACGACTACACCAGTGCTCGTTTTCACCACGTCTCAGTCGATCTAAGGCTCGGTCTGGATAACGAGGAGGCTGAGGTTAATGTGCGCAAGAAATGACAATCACACATACCGTTACGCAGGTTGAGTTTGGAGAAAAGGCCAAGGAGCTGTCCTGAATGGCAAAGCGACTTCTAACAGGCGGTATTGTTCTCGCGAGCATGTCAATATTTCCAATATTGGCCGATGCGCAAGGCATGAGAGAGGATGCCTCAGCATGTGATGAAGCTGTCCAACTTTTCGAGAGCAGGCCGGACAAGGCATCGCATGCCGACAATCGGGCTGTCGTTCTGATGTATAAAAGCCAGTTCTGTCCTGCAAGACTGACAGCGAAGAACGGTACCAATATCCGTTGGCTGAATATCGAGAACCGCACAAGCCATAGTGTCTGGTTCAAGAATGACGGTCTGGAGGAATCCGATCGGATATTTCCGGGTGAACATATTGATATGACTATCAATATGACGCAGGGGGAGCACCCTTATCTATGCGGCCCTCACTGGGAGGGCGGCATGACCGGCCTGTTGATCATAAACTGAGGACATAATTGTGATTGACCAAAGTCAAGGCAGTAAAATCTGTTTTTTGTAATATTTCCAAGGTAGAGAGGCACCATCCGAAGGGGGCCGGATACGACTCAAGCTGGTTGTGTTTTTCTTGTCGGAGCTGGCCCGGGGGACCCGGATCTGCTGACATTGAAGGCCAAGAACCTGATCGAAGCGGCAGATGTTATTGTCTATGACCGTCTGGTATCGAGCGCTATTCTGGCCATGATACCGCGCGGCATACCCTGCATAGATGTTGGCAAACAGCCTAATAGGCATCCGGTTCCGCAACAGGAAATCAATGAAATTCTGGTGCGCCTCGGCGGCCATCACCGACGCATCGTGCGGCTCAAAGGAGGAGATCCCTTTATCTTTGGACGCGGCGGGGAAGAGGCAGAAGCTCTTGCAGCAAGGGGAATTCCGTTTGAGATCGTCCCTGGTGTGACGTCGGCACAAGGGTGCGCGGCTTCTCTCGCTCTTCCCCTCACCCATCGCGGATGTGCAACGGGCGTCCGTTTCCTGACCGGACACTGCCGGCAGGATGCTGAACTCGATTTCGACTGGAAGGGATTGGCAGACCCTTTCACGACACTGGTCATCTATATGGGACTTGCAAATATCGGAAAAATTTCCCGTCAACTCATCACTCACGGCAGGGCTCCGACTACGCCGGTTGCCGCCATAAACAACGGGACATTGGGAAATGAACGCAACTTTGTCTCCATCCTGCAGGACATCCCTCGGCTGGTGGAAAGAGAGAAACTCAAGGGACCGACATTGTTCATAATCGGTGAAGTGGTGAATGTGGGATTGGCGCTGGGAAAGCTTGGTAATGTGGCATCTTGCGAGAAATTGGCTGCTGTATAGTTTGTCTGTCGGTTTGATGGTCTTGATGTGCAGTGCAACGACAAAAGCCAATGAGCATGAAGAAAAGCTGATCAGACTGGTTCGCCAGGATTGCGGCTCCTGTCATGGCCTGACGTTAAAAGGTGGGTTGGGGCGACCTCTCCTACCGGAGGCATTGCGTTATTACGATGACGAAACACTTTCCAAGGTCATTCTCGATGGCCTAGCCGGTACACCAATGCCGCCGTGGCGACCGCTGATGTCGGAAAAAGACGCATTATGGATCGCCGCAAGGCTCAGGGAAGGTTTTCCTCAATGAAACGCCGCGCCTTTCTCTCCGTAGCTGCGCTGGCGGCAACATTATCACCGGTATGCAGCAACGCGACAGCCAGAAGCCCGGCATGTCGCGGTACAGGTGATCTTGGCGTTGTCATTGAGCGCGCCACCGGTTCCATCCTGATAATTGATAACACCCAACGTGGGATTATCGGTCGGGTGGAAGGACTGGGGGACCTTTCGCATGCATCGGTTGTCTTTTCCCGTGACCAACGATTTGCCTACATTTTCGGGCGGGATGGAGGACTGAGCAAGGTCGATATTCTCAACGCATCAATTGAAAAACGGGTCATACAGGGCGGTAATGCGATAGGTGGCGCGATTTCCGATGATGGTGCTCTTGTCGCCGTATCGAATTACGAACCGGGTGGAATCCGCATTTTCGATGCACGGACCCTTGAGCAGGTCGCCGATATCCCAGCAGTCGGAGCAGGAGGGGTCGTATCAAAAACTGTCGGGTTGGTTGACATACCCGGACGGCGGTTTGTCTACTGTCTTTTTGAGGCCGGAGAAATCTGGATTGCTGATTGTTCAACGATCGGCGAACCCGTCCTGACCAAGTTTCCTGCTATAGGAGAACTGCCTTACGACGCAAATGTCACAAGCGATGGACGACACTATTTCGCCGGACTGTTCGGTGAGGACGGCCTCACTCATCTGGATCTCTGGGCCGATGTTCTGGCGCCGAAACGTATTTTCAAGGGATATAATGCCGGCCGCGAGAAACTTCCGGTTTACAAGATGCCCCACATGGAAGGATGGGCTCAGACCGGTGCAGGGCTCGTTCTGCCAGCAGTTGGCCAGAATGAAGTTCTGATGCTGGATATTTCCGAAATGAAGGAAACTGCCCGCATCCCGGTGCATGGACAACCTGTTTTTTGCGTAGCCAGACCGGATGGGAGAGAGGTCTGGATCAATTTTGCCCATCCCAAAAACGATACCGTTCAGATTCTTGATGTCATGACTCGCCAGATTGTCCACCAGTTCGCGCCTGGTCCTGCGGTCCTGCATCTTGAGTTCACGTCACGCGGCCATGAGGTGTGGATTTCTGTTCGGGATGAAAACCGGGTGGACATCATGGACGTTAAAAGCCGAACCAAAATCGGGGAGATTCCGGCAAACAGTCCGAGTGGTATCTTTTTCACTCCCCGCGCTCATCGTATCGGCGGCTGAAACGATGGACCTCGACATCATTGACCGAAAGCTGATTGATGGATGGCAAAGGAACTTTCCTTTGGTCCCATCCCCATTCACAGTGATAGCCGAAGCGGTCGGTGTTACGGAACAGGATGCGCTTGAGCGTTTACAGAAATTACAGGAACAGGGCATCATCTCGAGGATCGGCGCCGTCGTAACGCCAAATACAATAGGAACCTCTACCCTCGCCGCCATCGCCGTTCCTCCCGAACAGGTCTGCTCTATGGCAGCGATCATCAACGCTGAACCCGGCGTCAATCACAACTACGAGCGCGAGCATACCTATAATCTCTGGTTCGTCGTGACAGGCAGAGATCGTACCTCGGTCGCCAGCTCTCTGGCCCGCATCGAAGCAGAAACTGGACATCGTGTTCTTGATCTGCCTCTCCTGATATCCTTTCATATAGATCTTGGCTTCCCTATTTTTGATGCCAATATGGGCTACCGAAGGCATTTGCCTTATCCCGAAAAGAGGATTGGCGGTGCCGCAAGACCATTCGATCTCAGTCTGCTTTCCGCATTGGAGAACGGGTTGCCATTGGAGGCCAGACCCTTCCGGGAGATTGCCCGCAAGCTCGACCTCACAGAAGCGGAACTTCTTGAAGACCTGACACGCTTGGTGTTCGATGGGATTATTTCCCGTTTCGGGGTGATTGTCCGGCATAGCAAACTGGGGTTTCAAGCCAACGCCATGGTTGTTTGGGACGTTCCCGATGATGCCGTCGAGGGCGTGGCCAGGCGCTTCTGCTCCCATACTTTCGTGACACTTTGTTACCAGCGTCCCCGTCGGTTGCCACAATGGCGTTACAACCTGTTCTGCATGATCCATGGCCGGGATCGTGAAACTGTCAGGAGACAGGCACTGGCACTCCAGGAAGAAGCCGGCCCCCTGGTCGATGATCACGATATTCTTTTTTCCACCCGTTGTTTCCGTCAGCGCGGAGCACGCCTGACTGTTTGAGGAGACATTATGCTCGACGATACGGACCGCCTCATCATCAATACATTTCAGAGCGGTTTTCCGTTGAGTGAAAGGCCTTATGCAGAGGCCGCCGCACAGATAAATCTTACAGAGAGCGAGTTGATCGACCGTATCGGCGCATTGCTGGAGACAGGGATGCTGACGCGTTTCGGCCCTCTCTTCAATGCAGATAGAATGGGAGGGAGTTTTTGCCTGTGTGCGATGTCCGTGCCGCAAGAGCATTACGACCGCATTGCCGCTCAGATCAACGCCCGGATTGAGGTAGCGCACAATTATGCCCGCGATCATATCCTCAACATGTGGTTCGTTCTCGCCGTGGAGCGTGGCAGCGATGTTGAAAACCTGTGTAGCGAAATCGAAAGGGAAACGGGATGCCAGGTTCTGTCATTTCCAAAACAACAGGAATTCTTCGTCGATTTTCGTGTGCAGGCATGAACGATAATCTTGCTCCGCTGGATGATCTGGATCGCGCCATCATTGAGGCAACTGCCCAGGGGCTGCCTCTGACCGCACGTCCTTATCATATCATCGGCGAACTGGTGGGAACCGAAGAGAAGGAAGTGATCAGGCGGTTGAAACACTTGCTCGCCAATGGCGTCGTCCGGCGGATCGGTGTCGTTCCCAACCACTACAAACTTGGCATTACCGCAAACGGCATGACGGTTTGGGACGTGGATGATGACGCCGCGCAGGAGCTGGGCCGATGGGTCGGGGCGCTCGACTTCGTCAGCCATTGTTATCTGCGCCCCCGTCGCCTGCCAGGCTGGCCATACAATCTCTTTGCCATGGTGCATGGCTCCAGCCGACAGGAGGTTCTCCTGAAAGCGCAACAGATCGCCGATGGTCTGAAACCGTCACTGCACGCTTCAGACATCCTGTTTTCTACCCGAATTTTAAAAAAGACAGGCCTCCGGCTTGCAAAGAGGGGGCCAGAATGTTCCGCCTGACACATTTTCTCAAGGAGTTGAAAAACCCGGGTATTTCCCAGCCCCGGCGCAATCCTGCCGGCCCTGTGGTTATCTGGAATCTGGTGCGTCGCTGCAATCTGCGCTGCAAACATTGTTATTCGATATCAGGAGATGTGAACTTTCCAGGTGAGCTGAGCACAGATGACGTGTTTGCGGTAATGGAGGATCTCAAACGCTTCAAGGTTCCGGCACTGATATTATCGGGCGGAGAGCCCTTGCTGCGGCCAGATATCATCGAAATCTCCAAACGTTCGAAAGAGATGGGCTTCTATACAGCGCTGTCCACGAACGGCACCCTCATCACACCCGAATGGACACCCACTCTGGCGGATGTCGGTTACGATTACATCGGGATCAGCTTTGACGGCATAGGTTCCACCCACGATGCATTCCGCGGCAAGCAAGGCGCGTTCGAGGAATCGCTGCAGGCTCTTCGTGCCTGCCGGGATGCCGGGATGAAGGTCGGAGTTCGTTTCACGCTGACCGCCGACAACTGGGAGCAGTTACCCGCTCTGGTTAATCTCGTGGATCAGGAACGGGTCGATAAATTCTACCTGTCACATCTGGTTTATGCAGGCAGAGGCAACAAGAACAGAACCGATGATGCCACATGGCACATGACCAGACTGGTCATGAATTACATGATTGAAACAGCCTGGCAGTCTCTTGAAAAGGGTGAGAACAGGGAATTCGTCACCGGTAACAATGATGCAGATGGCGGCTTCCTGTACCTCTGGGCCAAAGAAAAATTCCCGGACAAAGCTGATCAGCTGCGCGCCAGACTCGCTGAATGGGGAGGAAACTCCTCGGGCGTCAATGTCGCCAATATCGATAACCTCGGTGAAGTCCACCCGGATACGATGTGGTGGCAATATTCCCTCGGCAATGTGAAAAAGCGCCCCTTCTCACAGATATGGCAGGATACCGGCGATCAGATCATGGCGGGCTTGAAACGACAGCCGAGAGATATCTCGGGGCGATGCGCACCCTGCAATTTCTTTGACATCTGCGGAGGTAACACGCGGATGCGCGCCTTGCAGCTCACCGGCGATCCCTGGGCGGAGGACCCTGCCTGTTACCTGACCGACGAAGAAATCGGCATTCTGCCGTCCGAACGCCTGACCGTAACCCCATTTCGCAGAGCGTTCCATGTTCAGCGCCCGGTTTAATCTCGCTCTGTTCGCCCTTATTATCAGCGCTTTCCCTGCGATGGCACAGGAGAAGCTCGATGCTCATGCCATGTTTCAGAGCCGATGCGCTGCCTGCCATGGAGGAGACCGATTGGGTGGGATAGGACCCGCTCTGTTACCCGAGAATCTTGGACGCCTGCGCAAGGCGGAAGCTGTCAAGGTCGTGACGGAAGGTCGCCCGGCAACGCAGATGGAAGGATTTGGTCACGAACTCGATCAGGCCATGATCAAGGAACTGGTCGATTATGTTTACTCTCCGTTGCCGCAGATACCTGCATGGGGAATTGCCGAAATTGAAGCATCACGCGAACCGGTGACACCGGTCAGCGTCGAAAAACCGGCATACAAGGCTGATCCGCTTAATCTTTTTGTGGTGGTTGAGGGAGGTGATCATCATATTACCATTCTGGACGGTGACAGTTTTGAAAGCCTGATCCGCATTCCAACCCGCTATGCCCTGCATGGCGGCCCCAAATTTACCTCCGATGGACGCTATGTCTTCTGGGCATCCCGCGATGGCTGGGTTACGAAATTCGACCTGTGGGCGCTTGCTCCCGTCGCTGAGGTGCGCGCGGGCATCAATACCCGTAACATCGCCGTATCGAGCGATGACCGCTATGTCATGGTGGCTAATTATCTGCCGAATACCCTTGTGGTTCTTGATGCCGAAAACCTGAAACCCATAAAGATCATACCCGTTACCGACGGCATCAAGGGATCGCGGGTGAGTGCGGTCTACAACGCGCCCCCACGCAAAAGCTTCATTGTCGCTCTCAAAGACATTCCGGAAGTCTGGGAGATTCCTTACAGTGATGATCCGCCCTATTACGGCTGGGTTCATGATTGGCAGAATGACGGGCCACCGAAGCAACAGCCCTTGCCGATCCGCCGGATCATCCTGGATGATTACCTCGATGATTTTTTCTTCGACCAGGATTACGAACATCTACTCGGCGCTGCCCGCGACGGAGGTAATGCCCAGGTCGTTTGGTTGCGCTCCGGAAGAAAGATCGCCGATGTCGCTCTTTCAGGATTGCCGCATCTGGGTTCCGGCATAACCTGGAATACCGGACAGCAATCCGTATTGGCATCACCCAACTTGCAGAAATCCGAACTGGCGCTGATCGACATGAAGGATTGGTCAGTAATCAAGATGCTGGAAACCCCAGGGCCGGGTTTTTTCCTGCGAAGCCACAAGGACAGTCCCTATGCATGGGGAGACGGGATGATGGGCAAGAATAAGGATACCATGTATCTGGTGGACAAACAGACAATGACCATCGCCCGCACCATTCGCCCCGAACCTGGGCGGACCGCCGCCCATGTGGAATTCGACCGCTACGGCAAATATGCCCTGATAAGCATCTGGGAAATGGACGGCGCATTGCTGGTATACGACACCAATACCCTCGAGGTCGTGAAGCGGCTCCCCATGTCCAAGCCCGTAGGCAAATACAATGTGTGGAACAAGATCACCTTTTCCGAGGGGACGAGCCATTGACCCCGACTGCTCTTTCGCAAAGCGCTCTGGTTCTGGCAGCTCATGGTGAGCTGGGTGGAGAACGCGACAATGCCGCAACCGCAGCCCTGGTGCAGCAATTGCGCGAACTCGAGATATTTGGTTCCGTTTACTGCGGATTCTTCAAAACCTCGCCTCACCTGTCCGATGTCCTATTCGAAGCAGGCAAGCAATGGGAACGCGTGTTCATCATGCCGCTTCTTATCGCGGATGGATTCTTTTCAAGGCAATTGCTTCCGGAAGCCATCAGAGCCAGTAAATCCCCATCGCAGATCACAACCCTGCCCCCGATCGGCAATATGCCGGATCTTCACCGCAGCGTGGTCCGACAAGCGATAACAGTCTCGAAAGAACTGCATTGGCATGCTCCGCATGTCTTGATTGTCGGCCACGGTTCACGCTCCCACGCAACCAGCCGTAACAACGTTCTGACAATTGCGACAGACCTGATCGAGACCAAAGCCTTTTCCTCGGTAAGGGCCGCGTTTCTGGATGATGAACCAGGTCTCTCGGACGTTCTTTCCGATATCGAGCAACCTGTACTTGTCATTCCTTGCTTCTGGAGTGCTGGTCGGCATGCAAATACCGATTTGCCGGGAGCTGTCAGCTTACGTGGGGGAATGATTCATTTGCTTGCGCCTATCGGCACCTTGCCGGGGCTCAGCGAGATGATTGCTGCCGCAGCCCGCGACGAAGTCATTCGCCAGGCAACGCAGATCAACACCGACAATACCAGAATGATAGATTGGCGCGCCATGCTGGATAGAGATGAATGCTAGACTGACTTTCATTCTCGATAGTGCAGGGCATCTACCAGAAGCCTAAATGCTGGTGAGATTTGACAACGGCCCGGGTAATGGTGATGGCACCCGGGAGAAGGAGGCCACCAGTCTTCCAGAACGCGGATAAGCCGACCCTCCGCAATCAGAGAGCCAAGCTGGTCTTCTGGCAGACAGGCTATCCCCAGTCCATTGATGGCTGCATCAATGATCATCGAAACTTCGTTACAGACAAACCGACCTTCAACACGAACATTAAGAGGACGCCTATTTTTCTCGAACTCTCAAGGAGAACTCTTGCGCGACGCAATTAACTCAGCAAGTTCCGGTGACATTGATCCGCTATATTTCGGAAACTGAAAATTCCTCGAAATATCACTTGGCATGGCGAACAAAGCATTGTGTTCTTTAAGCAGATCAAACGTATAAAGTGTAAAGCGCCGGTCTGCTTCTTTCTGACTTAGTTGCCCTGTATCGACCTGACGTGCAAGCTCCAACGTAAACCTCTGTCGCTCTCGTTTTACAGCCGTATCGCGGGTACTATTTTCGATGCGATTAAGGCATGTTACCAATTCCACCCTGGACTTCACAAACTGTTCATTACATAGCTGCTGCTGTCTGGTAATTTCTGCACTGTTGGAACAGGCAGAAACTCCCAGCACGATAGGAAGCATCAATATTGCAAACTCGATTTTCATAGGTATCTCCTGTGAAAATGGCCCTATCTAGCGCTTTCTCGACAAAATAAGTTCGCGCATTTCGTCGGATAATGTGAAGGTTTTTGGTGGGAATTTGAAATTTTGGCTCACGTCTGTGGGAAGATAGCGCATTTGCCCTTCACTCTCAGAGAGATCAATAATAAAGAGGGTATAACGTCGATCAGCTTCTTTTTGCGTCAATTCTCCAGAATCTACTTTTTTTGCTAACGCAAGCGCAACTTGTTGGCGCTGAATGCGTATATGCTGATCGCCCATACCTTCCTCGGCTTTGTTGAGGCATTCGACGCGTTTAGTCATCGAATTCGGATTCTGAGCAATGCAGGCTTCTTCCTGCTTTTTATACTTTTCTGTAACTGCAATGCCGCAAGCAGATGTAAGCAAAAATACGGAACAAGTAAGGATTACAATTTTAATGCGCATGAAGACCTCCAGAACAGATTTACAACATAGTTAGTCTGACAGAAAATAAACAATGTCTCCTTGATGTGCCTCCGCTAAATTGGACCATTTTGAACTGGAGTTTTCCATTTATGATCCCTTCGTTGGGATAGGGAGATTTCCATGAAAGTGTCGAAGTTTTCTGAAGCACAGATTGCATTTGTTTTGAAGCAAGCAGCAAATGCCGCAAAGCCAGGCCATCGGAGGCGACGTTTTATAGCTGGCGCAAGAAGTATGCCAGTCTGATGCTGTCAGAGATGAGGCGTTTACGGCAACTGAAGGTTAAAACGGATCATCCGCCCGTACCGGTATATCTCTTATTTTTTGACTGATTCCCCAAAATCACTTCAGCAGCTTCCACAAGAGGTTTTTGAGGTGCACATCTGAGGTGCTGGTGCAAGAGCACAACACCGCAACTCACCGAAATATACGCTTTATTGAAGAGAACATTAATGGCGCGCCCTACGGGACTCGAACCCGTGTTTCTGCCGTGAAAGGGCAGCGTCCTAGACCGCTAGACGAAGGGCGCGCATTTTGTCCGGCGCGAACGCTGCGGACTGGGGCTGTATAGTGGGGTTCTTCCGATGTAGCAAGCCGGTTGCGACGCTTTTTTTCATTAGATCACAAGTCGCAGGGTTGAGCGTGCTACTTCGCCTGAAAATCGTTGTTTTGCAATCTTATGCTGAAGAGCTCATGCAATAAGATGCTGTGTAAAAGAAAAGTGACGGCTCCTATTCCGGTTTGGCGATATCGGTCAGTCGCAAATCGACCTTTTCAGAACCGCCCCACCGATCGATGGCTAAAGTTCCGGCGGCATGAACCAATTCTCCCACTGAACTTTGCAGAGCATCGCCAAGCGGTTGACCTGCAGCCCGAAATGCGATGCCTCCAATAGTTGCTCCATCACCCGCTCGCAAACGAACGCGGATATGGCCTCCGGTGCCGACTTCTCTTGCTTCGACCAGGCGATGATTGGGAAACGCGAAGATCGGCTCAGGCTGACCGGAACCGAATGGGCCCGCCTTGGCCAGGACCTTTAAAAGCTCTGGCTTTGCTCCGCCGGCGGTAACCGTTGCATCTATCTCGAGGATATCTTCTATTTCCAGCCTCTGGCCGCTTTTTTCCAGATACTGCATGAGGAATTTATGAAAAGCCCCGAGTTTGTCCAAAGGCACCGTCGCGCCCGCAGCCATTCCATGGCCACCACCCTTAACCGCGATTCCTGCATCCAGTGCGGCACGAACGGCCGAACCGATATCGACGCCAGGAACCGAACGACCGGACCCGGTGGCTAAATTCTCTCCGGAAGCTGTGAATGCAAAGGCTGGACGCCGGAACCGTTCCTTCAGCCTCGCGGCGATCAGCCCAACAACGCCTGCATGCCAATCCGGCGAGAACGCCTGCAACAGAATGGTCTGGGGATTGTCGGACAGGTAGTGTTCGGCTTCAGCCAAAGCCTCGTCAACCGCCAGTTGCTCGATATGCTGGCGCTCGCGATTGAGACGCTCCAGCTCTTCGGCGAGGCGCGTGGCATTCCCACTGTCTTCGGTCAGCAGCAACCGGGAACCAAGCGCCGCATCTCCTATCCGCCCTCCGGCATTTATGCGAGGACCGATCAGATAACCCAGATGCCAGGCCTCGGGACTGTCCTTCAAACCCGCAGCATCAATCAGAGCGACCAGCCCGACACGGGCACGCGAGCGCATCACGGCAAGTCCCTGGCGTACGAAAGCCCGATTCAGGCCTTTGAGAGGCACCACATCGGCAACGGTTGCAAGAGCAACGAGATCCAGCGACGCCATCAGATCAGGCGGCGCCTGCCCTTTCCAGAAGTTTTTCTGACGCAAAGCGCGATGGAGAGCGACGAGAGACAGGAACACAACTCCTGCCGCGCATAGATGGCCGAGGCCGGAAAGGTCGTCGTGGCGGTTCGGATTGACCACAACAGTCGCGACGGGCAGTTCCTCCGGCGCCTGGTGGTGGTCGAGAACAATGACATCAAGGCCAAGCCGCTTTGCTTCCGAGATCGGTTCGTGCCCGGTCGTACCGCAATCGACGGTTACCAGAAGTTGAGCCCCCTTCGCGCGAAGATCTCGGATCGCTTCCACATTCGGGCCATAGCCCTCCGTAAGCCTGTCCGGGATATGGATGAGATAAGGAACGCTGCACCTGCCAAGGAAATCGGCGAGAAGCGCGGCGCTGCAAGCACCATCGACATCATAATCACCGAATATCGCAACCGTTTCTCTTCTCGCAACCGCCACTGCCAGACGTTCGGTCGCACGTTCCATATCCTGGAGCGTAAACGGATCAGGTATCAGATCTCGTAACCGGGGTTCCAGGAAACTTTCGACCTCGTTGAGGCCGACACCACGCCCGGCCAGCACACGTGCAAGGATATCCGCAACACCATGTGTCTGCGTCATCGCCAATGCGATTGCATCCAGTTGATCATTGCAACGCGATATCCACATACGCCCCAGAGCGGAGGAGCGGACACCAAGGAGCAGGCGGGAGAGAGTTGAGGATGATTCGGTCACAACAGTATTATGCAAAGGGAAAAAGGCTCAATCCAACAGAATCGACTTTCGCGCCGGTTTACCGGTGAATGATGTCCATAATATTTCAGGTATTGGTTTTAAAAACTCTGGCAATCAATTGATTTATTATAAAAATAAGAATTACGTTCTTATTATAAAACACCCGCGCAGTTTCGTGCGCGGGTGCCTGATATAACAGCCATGGCTCTCATCAGCCGAGGTGGAATTTCGCCAGTTCGCGATGTTCGGCGTAAATCCGGCGAACTGTTCCAGTTGCAGAACGATACACCACTGTTTCGGTCTCGATCACATCCCTGCCGAAATGCACTCCGCGAAGAAGGCCGCCATCCGTGACGCCGGTAGCCGCGACGATAACGTCGCCCGATGCCAGTTCGGTCATGTCATATTTCTTGTTGGGATCGGTAACACCCATCTGCGCGGCACGCGTGAGGCTTTCCTCGGTATCGAGGATCAAGCGTCCCTGCATCTGGCCACCGATACAACGAAGTGCGCCGGCAGCGAGCACTCCTTCAGGAGCTGCACCAATACCGACATAGATATCGATCCCGGTCCGCTCGGGCTTTGTCGTGAAGATCACACCGGCAACGTCTCCGTCCGGGATCAGGCGAATACCTGCGCCCAATGCACGAATACGAGCGATCAAATCCGCATGGCGCGGGCGATCAAGAACCAGAGCATTGATTTCGTTGACCGCTACTCCCTTTGCCTTGGCAAGGTTATGGAGATTTTCCTCAATCGGAGCATCGAGATCGACCACCCCTTTCGGGTAGCCCGGCCCAATCGCAATCTTGTTCATGTAAACGTCGGGAGCCGCAAGAAGGGTTCCGGCTTCAGCCATTGCCATAACGGCAATGGAGCCCGGCATATCTTTGGCGCAAAGCGTCGTGCCTTCGAGCGGATCAACCGCGATGTCGACCTTTGGCCCCTTCCTGGTTCCAACCTTTTCTCCGATGAACAGCATCGGGGCCTTGTCGCGCTCACCTTCGCCAATGACGATGGTTCCATCGATCTGTAGCCGATTGAGCTCACGACGCATCGCGTCCACAGCCGCCTGATCCGCTGCCTTCTCGTCACCCCTGCCCCGCATGCGGGCTGCTGAAACCGCAGCGCGTTCAGTGACCCGAACAAGTTCAAGCGTCAGGATACGCTCAATGAAATTTTCGGGTTTGACGGTAATGATTTCCGACATGTGGCACGCCTTCCTGTTGAGATAACTTGAATCGGATAAAACTGTATTGGGGTTTATTCGCGCTCTATGCGGATCAGTTGTGGCTCCTCTGAGAGGAGGCCATCAGATGAAATCTTGTCAAGCGCGGAACGAATTTTCGCCTCCTCGGCTGCATATGTGATCAAAACCAGCGGCACCGGTTCCCCGGAGCGGCCATGCCGATCCCGGCTGGCGGCCCCGGTCCGCTTCTGCAGAATGCTTTCAAGAGAGATATCGACTTCCGCCATGCGGCTTGCGACCCCGGCGGCGACGCCCGGGCGATCATGCACGCTCAGTCGGATATAATAACCGCCTTCGTGGCGCTGCATCGCTGAGCGTTTTCCCTCGTGCAGGGAAGCGGCGGGACGTCCAAACGGAAGGGGAATTGTATCATTGGCAATGTCGGCAATATCTGCCACCACAGCCGAGGCCGTAGCATCGCCACCCGCTCCCGGGCCGATCAGTGTCAACTCGTTGATAGCATCAGCATCAATGGTGACTGCGTTGGTGACACCCATAACCTGCGCGATAGCCGAATCTCTTGGCACCATGGTCGGATGAACACGCTGTTCCAAGCCGTTATCACCATATTCGGCGACACCCAATAATTTAACGCGGTAGCCGAGTTCTCCCGCCATGGCGAGATCAAGAGGTGTAATTGAGGAAATTCCTTCGACATAAATCGAATCAGCATCGATTTGCGTGCCGAATGCCAGGCTGGCCAGAATTGCAAGCTTGTGAGCCGTATCGAAGCCCTCGACATCAAATGTCGGATCAAGCTCCGCATAGCCCAGTTTCTGCGCATCCTTGAGGCATTCTTCAAATGTGAGCCCCTCCATTTCCATCCGTGACAGGATGTAATTGCAGGTGCCATTGAGAATTCCATAAATACGCCGGATGCGGTTCGCCGGCATGCCTTCGCGCAAAACCTTGACCACCGGAATGCCACCGGCGGTGGATGCCTCGAATGCCAGGGCAAGCCCCTGTTCTTCAGCCAGAATGGCCAGTTTCTGACCGTGCTTGGCCAGCAACGCCTTGTTTGCCGTCACGACGTGTTTGCCATTTGTCAGCGCCGTCTCGATGACTTTACCCGCCATGCCGCCGACACCACCGATAACCTCCACGATGCAATCGACATCAGGAGAGGATGCCATGGCAACGGCATCCTCGAACCACTGATATCCGGAAAGATCGATACCTCTGTCCTTGTTCCTGTCACGCGCGGAAACTGCCGTCACCGTGACCTTGCGACCGCTTTTCTCTTCAATAACAGCAGCCTGCTGCAACAAAATGCGGATGACGGATGCACCGACAGTGCCTAGTCCGGCGACACCGATGCGAAGAGCTTCTTTCATGGTTCCAACCAGTGTTGTGCCGAACGAAATCTACCCGGCAACTTCTTCGAATAATTCCGGGAATTCCGGCTCTTAATTTTTCCGCGCAGCGTTCTAAACGGAAAATCCTGAATGCTTTCCGAATACCTGCCAGAGCGGATAAAGAAAAGCATCAGAGAGAGTGTTTCTCTCTTCAGCCTTCCTGCTCTTATTTCGAGCGCTCTCCCCTCAGTTGTTTGGAAGAACGTTGTGCAAAGTGGCGTTGGCGCCATCAAAAAACCGGCGGACATTTCTCGCCGCCTGTCTGATGCGCTGCTCATTTTCGACCAGGGCAATGCGCACATACTCGTCACCATGCTCGCCAAAACCGATCCCCGGTGCAACGGCAACATCGGCTTTTTCGATCAGGAGCTTTGAGAATTCCAGACTTCCGAGCCTGCGGAACTGCTCGGGAATCGGAACCCAGGCGAACATCGAAGCGGAAGGAGATGGAATATCCCATCCTGCCTTCGAGAAGGAATCGACCAGGGCATCGCGACGTCTGCCGTAGGTTTCGCGCATTTCGATGATGCAGTCGTCAGGTCCGTTGACAGCAGCCGTCGCAGCAACTTGAATCGGTGTGTAGGCACCATAATCGAGATATGACTTCACCCGCGCCAAGGCCGCCAGAAGCCGTTCGTTCCCAACAGCAAAACCGATGCGCCATCCTGCCATCGAGTAGGTCTTGGACATGGATGTGAATTCGACCGTCACATCCACAGCCCCAGGAATCTGGAGAACAGATGGAGGTGGCTCACCATTGAAATAAACTTCGGAATAAGCAAGATCCGATAACAGGATCAGGTCATGCTTTTTCGCAAAAGCAACGAGATCTCGGTAGAAATCAAGATTGGCGACGTAAGCGGTCGGATTGGAGGGATAACAGACCACCATCGCGATCGGCTTCGGGATAGAGTGCGTCATCGCGCGTTCAGCCGCAACGAAAAAGTCCGGCGTCGGGTCTGCAGGCACAGAGCGGATCACCCCACCCGCCATAAGAAATCCGAAAGCATGAATGGGATAACTGGGGTTCGGAACAAGCACGACATCACCTGGCGCGGTGATGGCCTGCGCCATATTGGCAAAACCTTCCTTGGACCCCAGCGTCACCACAACCTGGGTATCAGGGTTCAGCTTCACGCCAAACCGACGCTCGTAATAGCCAGCCTGAGCCCGGCGCAATCCGGTAATTCCCTTGGAGGCCGAGTACCGATCTGTACGGGTCTTTCCAGCGGTTTCCACGAGCTTGGCAATGACATGGCGCGGGGCATCGAGATCCGGATTACCCATGCCGAGATCTATGATATCGGCGCCACCGGCTCGGGCTGCGGCCTTAATTCGATTGACCTGCTCGAATACATAAGGCGGCAAACGCTTGATACGATGAAAATCCGACATTCTAAACTCCGGGCTATCCCCTGTGAAAATTCGATCCTCTGCCTGGCGGCAAGCACTTTGGAAACACGCGATACCGCCCTGCTCTCTCTCACTGTTTCATCGCAGGAAGACCAAATCCGTTTTCCGCGATATTTTGAGGCCACCTCGCTCTGAATGAGATATGGGCGACCACAAACTCTTCTCCGCTCACAGGCACCGAAGAACGATAGGGCCAATGTCGCGGATGGGTTCTATCAAACTCATCGTCCCGTAGGCGAAACTCCCGCTTGTCCTTCCTGCTGAACACGAATGCCCTGGGATTCGGTGCGCGTCCTCACGGCATCCATCTGCCCTTCGACAGCCTTGATCTGTTCGGGAGTCTTGGCAGGATACTTACGCGGCGGAGCTTTCAGCCCCACGGGGATATAATCGCTTTGCGCCGGGCGGGTATTCGTCACGAAGTCCGGTGCAGGCGGAACTTTCGCTCCGACACCGGCTGAAACAAACATATCCCTGACCGGGTTGGTGTCACGCGAGCAACCCGCCACCAGGAATGTGCCTGCACCAATTGCCAGAAGCATCATCGTGCCGCGATAAAGTTTCATTTCCTGTCCACCAAGCCAACGCCGGATCGGGCGCAACGCCTGCTCCGCTGAAGTTGAAATAACAACTTTCCAATAAACGGATTCAACACGCCACGCTACCGCAATCCCCCTATTAATGTGAGGAACGTCGCTAAAATAGCAGCGGCTACATCGAGTCACTCCGCCAACTGCGCCATTTTGCGGGAGAGACAATCTTTTCGCTATCGTAACCGACTAAATATCGGAGTATCGTCGTGATGCTACACACTTACGTGACAAGCGACTGCCGTCTAACATCACTGCGATCAATAAGCCCCTTGCTCTTCCCATATTTCCTATCATGATTGGTTCAGCATAACTTTGGAGTTGCTACGATGAAGTTCGTACGTTTTGGTTCTCAAGGTCAGGAAAAGCCCGGTGTTCTGGATGCCAATGGCCGCGTTCGAGATTTGTCTTCTCTTGTCACGGATATTGACGGAGCTGCTCTGGCGGCGGGACTGGCAAACAAAATCAACAAAACCGAGATCGAGAAACTGCCGCTTGCTCCTGAAGGAGTTCGCCTTGGCCCATGTGTGGGCAAGGTCGGTAATTTTATTGCAATCGGCTTGAATTATGCCGATCACGCTGCAGAAACCGGAGCGGCCATTCCGTCGGAACCCATTCTGTTCAACAAGGCTCCCTCATGCATCGTCGGCGCAAACGACGATATCGTCATCCCGCAAAGGTCGAAGAAAACCGATTGGGAAGTCGAACTGGCCATTGTCATCGGCAAACGTGCTTCTTACCTCAACAGCCTCGACGCGATGTCCGTCGTAGCCGGTTATTGTATTTGCAACGACGTGTCAGAGCGCGAGTTCCAGCTTGAGCGCGGCGGCACCTGGACCAAAGGCAAGGGTTGCCCGACATTCGGTCCGCTCGGACCATGGCTCGTGACCCCCGATGAGATCAAGGACATCCAGAACCTTTCCATGTGGCTCGATGTCAATGGACAGCGGATGCAGACCGGATCAACCAGCACGATGATCTTCACCGTCCAGCACATCGTTTCCTACGTTTCCCAATACATGATCCTGGAGCCGGGCGATGTCATCACCACCGGCACTCCTCCAGGTGTTGGCCAGGCGATGAAACCACAGCGCTTCCTCCTGCCCGGAGATGTCGTTTCCCTTGGTGTTGAAGGCCTTGGCGAACAGAGACAAAAGGTCGTAGCCTACAGCGACTGAGTCTTTCGAGAACAAACGGCACATGCAGGCGCCGAAAGTTTTCGGCGCCTGCATTGATATGATCTGCAAGTTACCCTGAATCACTCAATGGTCACTTCGAATTCCTCTGCATCACCATCTCCATCGTCTACCTTGAATAGATGCCTGCCTTTCGGCGGCGGCTTGAGCAGCAGCCAATAACCACCCGAATTTGCAATGATACCGCTGGAGGCCTGCTTTTTACCGGCGATGTCCCTGTAGGGATTGAAACAGTTGCTCGTAGAGACGCCGTAATCAGCCAAGTTTGTGACCTTGACACCGTCAATTTCCACTTTGACTTTGTCAAACTCTTCCCTGTCAACACTAGCGCGCGCAGTGCATGGAAGCTTATTGCTTTGTGTCGACAAGACGGTGAGGACGCGGAGAACCAGATACTTCCCTTCCGGCACCGTGCAGATAATCTTATTCTGGCCGTGCTTCGTGAAACCGGCCACGAACCAGATGGATTTCGCCGATGTTTCCGCGCAATGTTTGGGGTTATCAGCTCGTTCCTGTCGTTCCATCATGGCCCATTGCCACCATTCGATCGACAGATCCATAAGTGAGCGCCCCTCGACAGCTTCCTTTGCAGGGGCAAGCAAGTCCGACGCCTCGGCCTGCGACAGGAAACCCAGCAAAGCAAAACATGAGATGAGAGAGCGCAGCATTTCTATCTCCGGAGCTGTGTCATCAGCTTCTCTGTCAGAGAGGTCCGGATATTGCAACGTTCATGGTTACCTGCATTTAGAGCCTTTTCCGTTTAATCGGTATCGATTAAGCGAAAAGAAAATGCGTCATAACAATAAGTTAGAGTGTTGCAGCGATTCATATTGAACGCAAAACACTCTAGCGAAGTTTCGGCATCAGAAACGGACAGCGGGGATGCCGTGCCTTTCAAAAGAGGCGCAGGCTAAACCCACTCCACTAAAAAGCTGAAAAGCCTTTTTAATAATATATAGATAGCAATGTTTCGCTTAGCAAAAAGATTTGCTAAAAATTCATAAGCTTGCCTAAATAATTTTTTTGTATATAATTGCTCCCATTATGTTCAAGCTCGAAAACATCTCCAGCATTGCATCCCGGATTCGTCACTGGACCGGCGAAGGTTAGCGTCGCATTTTTCCTGACGCATTTTTGCATAAAAATAACTTAACAACCAGCGGTGAACTGTCATTGTTCTGACATGTAGTGTTGGTAAGCTTTTGCACAATTTCGATCGCCAATCTTGAAATCATCGCGAGCGATCATTCTAAATGAGTTAAATCATGTCTTCCTGGATATACCTGCTGGGGGCGATCCTTTCAGAGGTAATAGGAACTGTATCAATCAGACTGCTGATGACGAGCAACCCATTCTATGGGTATGTGTTCATGTATCTCATGATCATGCTGTCTTATCTTCTTCTGGCGCAGGCGATAAAACACATCCCCCTGGGAGTTGCCTATGCGCTCTGGGAAGGTGTCGGAATAGTTCTGATCACCGCCTCCAGCGCCATTCTATTTCGTGAATACATAAGCCCCTACAAAGCAGTAGGCTTAGGCATCATGATAAGCGGAATTTTTCTTTTAAAATCAGGGAGCCGATACGTCGAAGCTCAATAATTTGCTGTGCCTTCGGCTGACGGACCAATCATGTTCCCGACCAGTTCGATTCATATTCTATTTTTGCTTCTCGCCATCATTCTTGAGGTAATGGCAAACGTCCTGCTCAAATATTCGGATGGCTTTCGCAGGCGCGCCTTCGGCGCTGCATCCATTCTGCTCGTACTCGCCTCGTTCACTGCCCTGGCCCAGGCCGTCCGCGGGATCGAGCTGTCTTTGGCCTATGCTGTATGGGGCGGTTTCGGCGTTATTGCGACGTTCGGCATAGGCTGGGTTCTGTTCGGCCAGAAGCTGAGCACGCGCGGCTGGTTCGGGCTGGCTTTGCTGCTGACCGGCATGGGTATGCTGAAATTTGCTTGAGCTGAGATATCGCTATCGAAGCCCGAGCATCAGCCTGGCATTCTGCACAGCGGCCCCGGAAGCTCCTTTACCAAGGTTATCCAGGCGAGCCACCATTACCGCCTGCGAGTATTGGGCATTCGAGAAAACTCGTAATTCGAGCTCATCGCTATCATTCAGCGCTTCCGGTTCAATCCGGGTCGCCCTTACCTCACTCTCCAGAGTTGGCAACACGGAGACGAGCCCGTTTGACGGGTAGAAAGCTCTCAGAGCTGCTTCCAGTTCGGCAGCTTTGGGCGCTCCCGGCAATGTGTCGAGATGCAGTGGAATGCTGACCAGCATGCCCTGGCGGAAATTGCCGACAGAAGGTACGAAAATCGGCTTTCTCGTCAGCCCTGAATAATGAGCGATTTCCGGCAAATGCTTGTGATCCAGCCCGAGACCATACAGCTCGAAAGCCGGAGCCTTACCCGTCTCATAGGCTTCAATCATCGTCCGGCCACCGCCGCTATAGCCAGAGACCGCATTGATGGTCACGGGATGATCCTTGGCCATCAAGCCAGCTTCGATCAACGGCCTCAGCAGCGCAATCGCTCCTGTCGGGTAACACCCTGGATTGGTTACCCTGCGCGATGCGGCTATCTTTTTCCCTTGAGCAGAATCCATTTCGGCAAAGCCATAGACCCAGTCGGGAGCAACACGGTGAGCTGTTGAGGCGTCGAGAATGCGCGGCCCGACGCTTCCCATGTCATTGACCATGGCAACGGTTTCCTTCGCCGCATCATCGGGCAGACACAGGATCACCAGATCAACCTCGGCAAGCAGGGCCCGCTTGGCCGCTGAATCCTTGCGAAGTTCCGGAGCAATGCTCCTGACGACAAGCCCCGGCTGGTCGCGCAAACGCTCACGAATGCCGAGGCCCGTCGTTCCTGCCTCTCCATCGATGAAAATCGTCTTTACGTCGCTGCCGCTCATCGGTTTGTCTCCTATATTCGGAACCGTTCAGTTATTTCAGCAGGGCCTGCTGGGATGTCAAACAAAAAGGGCGGCTTGCGCCGCCCTTCCTGAAACGAAAATTCCCAGAAAGCTTAGCGCTTCGAGAACTGGAATGAACGACGGGCCTTGGCCTTGCCGTACTTCTTGCGCTCGACGACACGCGAGTCACGGGTCAGGAAGCCCTCTTTCTTCAGTGGGCCACGCAATTCCGGCTCATAATAGGTCAGCGCCTTGGAAAGGCCATGGCGCACTGCACCAGCCTGGCCGGAAAGACCGCCGCCGGAAACAGTGGCAACGATGTCGTACTGGTCAACGCGGTTAGCCACATGGAGCGGCTGCGCCAGAATCATGCGCAGAACCGGACGGGCAAAATAGACATCGACAGCGCGACCGTTGATGGAGACCTTGCCGGAGCCTGGCTTGATCCAGACACGGGCAATCGCGTCTTTACGTTTGCCGGTGGCATAAGCGCGGCCGAGGGCATCGATCTTCTGGACATGCACCGGAGCATCCTGCTGCTCGGCGGTGCTCTGCTGGCCGAGATCGGCTAGAGATTGTAAAGTCGCCATGGTCAGATGCTCACATTCTTGCGGTTGAGGGCGCCGGCATCGAACGCTTCCGGCTGCTGCGCGGCATGCGGATGCTCGGTGCCCTTATAAACACGAAGGTTACCCATGATCTGGCGGAAGAGCGGGCCACGCGGCAGCATGCGCTCCACGGCCTTCTCGACGATACGCTCAGGGAAACGGCCCTCAAGAATGAACTTGGCGGAGCGTTCCTTGATACCGCCCGGATAACCGGTGTGGTGATAATAGTTCTTCTGTTCACGCTTGCGACCGGTGAAAACCACCTTGTCAGCATTGATGACGATGACGTTGTCGCCGCAGTCAACGTGAGGAGTGTAGTTAGGCTTATGCTTGCCACGCAGGCGCATAGCGATAATTGATGCCAGGCGGCCAACGACCAGACCTTCAGCATCAATCAAAACCCACTTCTTCTCGACTTCGGCGGGCTTAAGCGAAAAAGTTTTCATCGCGATGGTCCCGTTGGAGCCTTAACGGCCCGAGCAAAGTAAAACAACCACCGCATCGGAGCGGTGGAAAGTGCGTGTTGTCTAAACAAGCTCCGGAACCTAGTCAAGCCACAATTTGCATTTTAATCAAATGGAAACGCTTGAAATAAAAGGGTTTCATTGAAAAGGTATCTGAATACCGTACATATTAGCATCTATCCTCCGCATTCTTCCCAAATGCAATTACATACCGGCTCTCATGACCGTCCTGTCACCGATCCAAGTTTGACTTTACATATTTTCTCAATATGCCCCCAGATCGGGTACAAGTGCTGCCAAAGGCTTCTTGCATCCCTGTTTGGCTCGGTAGACAATGCACATGTCTCGAACTGAATGGAGTTCCCGCCATGAGTTCCTCCGAGCAAAACAAAGTTCTCCAGTTATCGCACAAAGAGCACGTCGCCCTTATCCGGCTGAATCGTCCCGAAGCGCGCAATGCTCTTTCCGAGGAATTGCTGGATAAGCTATCCTCAACCCTCGACCAGATCAGCAGCAATCAGGATATCCGCGCGGTCATCATCGCCGGGTCAGGCTCTGCCTTTTCCGCAGGCCATGATTTGAAGGAAATGTCGGCACATCGCGCAGACAAAGACCGCGGTCGGGCCTATTTCACCAGCCTTATCGGTCGTTGCTCGCTGATGATGCAAAAGATTACCCATCTCCCGCAGCCTGTCATCGCGGCCGTGGATGGGATTGCCACGGCGGCAGGTTGCCAGTTGGTGGCAACCTGCGATCTCGCCGTAGCGGGACAATCCGCGCGCTTCTGCACCCCCGGGGTCCATATCGGGCTGTTCTGTTCCACACCAATGGTTGCTCTGTCGCGGAGCATATCCCCTAAACACGCCATGGAAATGCTCATGCTCGGCGAAATGGCCAGCGCTGAGGAAGCTTTTCGATTCGGGTTGATCAATCGTATCGTCAGTGATGGGCAGGCTGAGGAAGAAGCGTGGAAAATGGCGCTGGCAATAGCGGAGAAGTCTCCTGTCGCATTAAAAATCGGCAAACGGGCCTTCTATGAGCAGATTGAACTACCCCGCAGCAGCGCTTACCTCCACGTCACGCAGGTAATGGTCGAAAACATGCTGGCGCAGGACGCCGAGGAAGGAATTGGAGCTTTCCTGGAGAAACGGAAACCCGATTGGCGCAGCCTGTGACATGCACCCCTATCCTCCAGCACCCGGATGAAACGCCATGATTGATCACAACGCATATTCCGACGAATACATCTCGGACATTCTGAAGAGCGTCAAATCAGTGGCCCTCGTAGGAGCATCCAACAATCCTGCCAGGCCGAGCTGGCAGGTAATGAAATTTCTCCTTGATACGGGATATGACGTCATTCCCGTCAATCCTGGTCATGCAGGAGAAAAAATCCAGCAGCGAGAAGTCTATGCAACGCTGGCCGACATTCCGCAGGCCATTGATATGGTGGACATCTTCAGAAATTCCGAGGCTGCTGGAAAGGTCGTTGATGAGGCGCTGGCTCTTTTAGCACGACCCAAAGTCATCTGGATGCAACTGGCGATCCGCAATGACGAGGCGGCAGCGAAAGCGGAAGCACTGGGGGTGAAGGTCGTGATGGATCGATGCCCTAAAATTGAGCTGGCGCAGCCGTTTTAGTTGAAGCGCCTCTGGAGGCGCAAATCGACACTTCGCACTTGACGCCCCTGCCGTTTCGTTCCTATACAGGATCGTTCTTTATTAAGAACGATTTGGACTATATAACATCCCAATGGTCGATTAAGGAAGAATTGCCGTGACTGAGAGACTACCTGGCTTCGACACGCTCGCCATCCATGCAGGCGCTTCCCCTGATCCGACGACGGGAGCACGCGCAACCCCTATCTATCAGACAACGGCTTTTGTCTTTGAAGATGTAGACCATGCCGCCTCACTGTTTGGCCTGCAGGCATTCGGCAACATCTATTCCCGCCTGGGCAATCCAACAAATGCCGTCCTGGAAGAGCGCGTAGCAGCCCTTGAAGGCGGCACGGCGGCGCTTGCCGTTGCTTCCGGGCATGCGGCCCAGTTGGTCACCTTCCACGCCCTGCTACAGCCGGGCGACGCATTCGTCGCTTCGAAACAGCTTTATGGGGGCTCGATCAACCAGTTCAATTGCTCCTTCAAGAACTTCGGCTGGGAAGTCGCCTGGGCTGATGCAGACGTTCCGCAATCATTTGCGACAGCCATCACTCCCCGTACAAAAGCGATATTTGTCGAGTCGATCGCAAATCCCGGTGGTGTCATAGTGGATCTCGACGCCATCTCGGCCATCGCCAAGCAGCATAACATTCCTCTCATTGTCGACAATACGCTCGCCTCGCCCTATCTCATACGCCCTTTCGATCACGGCGCGGATATCGTGCTGCATTCAGCGACGAAATTTCTTGGGGGCCACGGCAATTCACTTGGAGGATTAATCGTTGATGGTGGGACATTCTCCTGGACCGGAGACGATCGCTATCCCATGCTGTCACGCCCACGTTCCGAATATAACGGTATGGTCTTCGCCGAAACATTTGGAAACTTTGCATTTGCCGTAGCCTGCCGCGCGCTTGGGCTCCGCGACCTTGGCCCGGCGCTTTCGCCTTTCAATGCCTTCCTGATCCTCACGGGTATCGAGACACTTCCCCTACGGATGCAGCGCCACTCGGACAATGCCCTTGCCGTAGCGGAATTTCTTTCAAGCCATCCGAAAGTGGAGTGGGTCAGCTATCCCGGCTTGAAAAACGACCGTTACTACGCATTGGCCAAAAAATACTGCCCCCTGGGAGCAGGAGCTGTTTTCACGATCGGCGTGAAAGGCGGCTATGAGGCAGGCGTACGCCTTGTCTCAAATCTTAAACTGTTCTCGCATCTTGCCAATATCGGCGATACCCGTTCTCTGGTGATCCATCCTGCTTCAACCACCCATCGCCAGTTAAGCAGCGACCAGCTCATAGCTGCCGGCGCAGGACCCGAGGTCGTTCGTCTGTCGGTTGGCATCGAAGACAGGAATGACCTTATCGCCGACCTCGATCAGGCCTTGAACCTCTGATCACGAAGCCCGGTATCGGGGGAGGCTCTATGCCCTCCCAATGCGGAACAGGCATGCCACACGGCAACGGCCAAAGTCGCCATAGCAAGAACCTGATGACTTAATGCCGCCCATAGCGGCACCACCAGCAGTAAAGCCATGATGCCGAGAATGGATTGTGCGAGGACGGCTGCAAGAAGCAGATTGACCTGTCCAACCAAGCCGGAACCCGGATGCACCTGCTTCACGATGCTCGCATGTATGTACACGAGTACGAACAGAACGTAGGCTACGGCACGGTGCTGGAATTGAACCAGAGCGACATTGTCAAAGAAGTTCTCGTACCAGGGTCTGGTCACGAACAAATCTGCCAACGGTGGAATGACCGCTCCATCCATCAACGGCCACGTGTTATAGCTTAACCCTGCCCTCGAACCCGCTACCAATGCTCCCAATGCAACCTGTACGAACAGCAGGATCACTATGGCGCGGGCCAATCCTCTAACGGTGGTAGAAGCCCGAAAATTTGTACGCGCCGACAATCCATGGGCTGTTGCAATGAGGCAGCCCAGAATGATGCTTGCAACAACAAGATGCAGCATCAGCTTGACCGGGGCGACCGCAATCATTCCTGGCTCAAGGCCGGAAGCCACCATGATCCAGCCAACAGCTGCCTGTAATCCACCAAGGAAGCCGATTGCAGAAAGCTTGAGCAGAAATGAGCCCCTCACCCTTCCCCTAAGCCAGGCGGCGGCCAGAAGCAGCATCGGAACAGCATATATCAACCCCAACAATCGCCCGAACTGACGATGTCCCCATTCCCACCAATAAATAGATCGGAATTCGGAAAGATTCATACCGGCATTGAGGAGCTCATATTGAGAACTCTGCCTGTATTTCTCGAACTCAACGAGCCAGGCAGCTTCCGAAAGCGGAGGAATAGCGCCCGTGATTGGCCGCCATTCGGTGATGGACAGGCCTGAACCCGTAAGTCTGGTGGCGCCGCCAATCGCGACCATCACGACAACAAGCATAGCTAGGCTCAGCAGCCATGGACGAACCCAGGCTGGAAGAGGCAAAATATCAACGTCTCCCGTCCCCGTGCCTCCAAAGTGCAAGCCACCTGGAAGCGTCGCTTGCTGCAAATTGCCATCGTTCATGATAACCCGTCATCCTGGCGATATTATTCAAACGTTTTCGAGGACCAACATCGTTCATCTCGCGAACCGATACGGTATCATGGCACACCACACCTTTCGAGAAGTGCATGGCTCCTTTTGAGAGAAATGCTTAGAGAAGCTTCGGTGCAGGGCAATTGGCATTTTGTTTGAACACCCGCAAGAACACGGAAAGCAAAGAGGAATTCGCAACCATGAAAAGGCGCACGAGAAAACTGATCGGAACGATCATTATCCTCGTTTTCGCTCTGGCTTATCTTCCATTCGCCATGGCTCTGGCAGAAAGTCGCATCGTCGAGCTTCCGGTCTGGCTTCAGACTGTTCTTTATGTGCCGCTCGGTCTGGCGTGGATTATTCCGGTCATGCCGCTCATCCGCTGGATGGAACGCCCTGATTCTGATGAGAACAACGCTTGAAAATGCTTGAAATAGCATTGTTTCCGTTTCAGGTTTGACTCTTCGTAGTTCAAAAAAATAGACGCGAGCAAACGTTGTTTGCTCGCGTCTATTAATTTTTAAAAACCGGCTGCTTATGGGCAGACTTCCACTTCCCGAACTCGCCAGCCCCATCCTTCGACCCAATAACGCCGGGGTTCGATGTAGCAATCATACCCTCTGACCGGTCCTGGCGAAGCCGCTATTGCTCCACCGATAGCAAGGCCGCCGAGTATCCCAAGAGCGGCTGCGGCACCATTGTCGTAATAATACCCGCCGCCGCGGCGCCAGTATCCGCCTCCGCCGTAATAGCGAGGCCCCCTGTAGCCGGGGCCGAAGCCGGGTCTCGGACCAGGGCCGAAGCCAGGACGAGGACCGGGGCCTGGACGAAAACCGGCCCTGGGCCCCGGGCCATAATTAACTCTGGGAGCCGATCTCTGCGGAGCAGTTGCAACCGGAGGTCCCCTGTGCGGCATAACATCACCGGCTTGAGCGACCCGCTCAGCACCCTGAGGTGCTGCGCCTGCCTGGGTGGATGCTCCCATAAGAACCGTCGTCGCCAGGGCCGCACTCGCGATCATCCCAAAAACGATATTCTCTCTCATATCTCGACCTCTTCATAACCGGCAAGTCGTTTGCCGGACATTGTCTCAGTACTTGTATTAGCACGAGTCTAGTCCCCAACTCCTGTCTATTTGATGAACGACTTTGGCTACGAGACGTTGGCTGTTGGGAAATTATGAATGGCGATGATGCCTGACCTTATTGTTCGGCATTGCGCTGAAAAGTGGGAACCTGTTTTCTGCCACAAGCACTTCGACGTAAAGAAATTTATAACGAGGTACCTTTTGCACATAGCCTATGTGCAGCAACGTGCGTTGACGTAATCATAAAAAATGCCGGCACTGTAAAATGCCGGCACATCAAATTTTAACAAACTGGCGATTGAACCAGTCTGTTTTCAAAGACTACTCGACTTCGATAGCGCCAACTTCGAGGCCTTTACGGCCTTCTACGATCTTCACCCGAACCCTCTGACCTTCCGCCAGATTGGATAATCCGGCCTGATCAAGAACGGTGCGATGCACGAAGAGGTCCTTGCTTTCGCCTTCCACGGCGACGAAGCCAAATCCTTTGGCAGCGTCGTACCACTTGACTGAACCGGAAGCTTCCTGAGCTCCGTCAAGATCGCGCTCCTGCGGTGCAGGACGGGGAGAAAATCCTGCGCCTCCCTGACGACGCGGCGGGCCGCCGGCGCCACGCGGCGCAGCCGGCTCAGCCGTGCTTGCATCAACCGTCAGGAGTTCGGTGACTTGTGCACCTTTCTGTCCCTGGCCGACGCGAACGGTCAAAGTCGTTCCTGGTTCGAGAGCGCTGAAGCCTGCTGCTTCAACAGCTCTGATGTGGATAAAAGCTTCACCGGAACCATCGGTGAGCTCCACAAAGCCGAAGCCCTTATCGGCATTGAACCACTTTACCTTGGCCTCGGTTTCAGGCCCGGCGTCTCCACCCGGCCCTCTTCCCCCCGGGGAAGGTTTACGGTCGAATGAAGGGCGGGGAGCGTAATCGCCCCACGGGTCACTTTGCTGCGGTTGGTCGCCGTACCCACGCCGGCGATCTCCACGTTCACGGTAATCGTTGCCTCGTCCCATCGATGCTCGTCTCATATGATCGGTGTCGGATGAAGATCGGGAAAAAATTACAGCCAGAGACTTTCTGCTGGCCCACGCAATAAGCGGAGTGGGTTGGCTTGCTGCAAACGGCGTCAAAGGCCGAAGAGGCCCCAATACTTACGACGTTGAAGTCAAGACGCTGCATTAAAAACGCCCAATCTAACAAAATCCCAACCGAGATTGGTTGAGATGGTCGGAGCGGCGGGATTTGAACCCACGACCCCTAGTCCCCCAGACTAGTGCGCTAACCGGGCTGCGCTACGCTCCGACTGAGGGGCGTTATAGCATCCGATTTCGCGGATGCAATCGCAAAGCCTCCGTACCGCTATTTTTTTTAGGAAAAACCAATACTCTCAGCCGGTTGAATACCGGAAAGCACACGTTCACACTCGCGCAGATCGTCCAAAACCGCCCGCAACGTCTTGATTTGTACAGTTGAGAGCTTCGGACCGATACTGTGATCTCGATCCAAAGGAGCAGAAAAAAGACTGCCCTGCTCCGGTTTGAAGTTGTTAGCGGGTGGAGTACGGAAATCTTCATCAACGAAATCCGTCTCACTGAGGAGATCGTCCGGCATCTGAGCCGAGACCGTTGGAACCGTTTCACCACGGCCAACAGACTGAACGAAGGGTATTCCCTCCTCTTTCAGAATTCTCTGCAAACCCTTGATCGTATAGCCTTCGCCATAAAGAAAATGGCGTATCCCGCGCAGAAGGTCGATATCATCAGGGCGGTAGTAACGACGCCCGCCTCCGCGCTTCAATGGCTTTATCTGGTTGAATCTGGTTTCCCAGAAACGCAAAACGTGTTGCGGGAGATCGAGATCTTCCGCAACCTCGCTGATAGTCTTGAAAGCGTCTGGGCTCTTATCCATTCGACAAGTCTTCGCTGTCCATCAAAAATATTCTGCAGCGAAGCTCGGAGATCGGCCCCTTGAAAAATGTACCGAACCAGTGAGCGCTTCTGCAATTTCAAACTAAACGCGAAACGTCCGAGAACAACTTCAGGTTCCCATCAAATTACTGCCCTGGGCCCAATTTGGGGGAACATTACCAGATATGATCCGAAGCGGCATTATCACGCCGCCCTCAGACCAAATGAGGCAGTCAGTCTTCGCTCTCCGCTTCCAGACCATTGATCCGGGCCTTGAGAACGTTTGAAGGCTTGAAAACCATGACACGGCGCGGCTCGATCGGAACTTCGACACCTGTCTTGGGATTACGACCAATGCGCCGACCCTTGTCGCGAACGACGAAGGAACCGAATGAAGAAAGCTTTACATTCTCTCCTGACGCAAGACAGTCGCAGATTTCCGACAAAACAGCTTCAACGAGAGAAGATGATTCCGTGCGCGATAAACCGACCTTATGATAGACCGCTTCGCTCAAATCAGCTCGCGTTACAGTTTTCCCAGACATAGGCTCTCCCCAAACAACTAAAACAACGAAACGATACGCTATTATTCCAGCAGCATCAATAAATTAGAGATCTTTCGATCAAATTGTGCTGCGGATTGTAACCAGAATTCTGTCACCAGCGTATCAATGCGCTCCCCCAAGTGAATCCACCACCCATAGCTTCAATCATAACCAGGTCACCAGTCTTGATCCGACCGTCCTCAACGGCAGTTGAAAGGGCGAGCGGGATCGAAGCAGCGGATGTATTCCCGTGTTTCTGCACGGTCATGACAACCTTGTCCAGAGATATGCCGAGTTTTTCAGCACTTGACGTGATAATGCGCTTATTGGCTTGATGAGGAACAAACCAGTCGAGATCATCTGCCGTCGTCCCCGTTGCCTCGAAGGCATCAACAATGACATCGGTCACCATACCAACGGCGTGGCGAAAAACTTCCTTGCCCTGCATGCGCAGAAGCCCGGTCGTTCTCGTCGATCCCGGACCGCCATCGACGTACAATTTTTCACGATGACGACCATCGGTCCGCAGATGCGATGAAAGAACCCCACGATCCGCAATCGTTCCTGTTCCTTCCTGCGCCTCCAGGACAATCGCTCCGGCACCATCTCCGAATAGAACGCAGGTGGTTCTGTCTGTCCAGTCAAGAATGCGGGAGAAAGTTTCCGCACCGATAACCAGCGCACGCCGATGCGAACCGGAACGAAGGAATTTCTCGGCAGTCGCCACTGCAAACACAAATCCGGAACAGACTGCCTGAATGTCAAACGCAGCACCGTGCGAAATCCCAAGACCAGCCTGAATTATCGAAGCCGTAGAAGGAAAGGTATAATCCGGGGTGGAGGTGGCGCATATGATCAGATCAATGTCGGATGCTTTCAATCCCGCTTTGGCAAGCGCTGCTTCCGCTGCCCTGATTCCCAAAACGGATGTCGGCTCGTCATCAGCCGCGATATGGCGCTGCTCTATGCCGGTCCGCTGCAAAATCCATTCGTTGGAAGTATCGACCACGCGCGCCAGGTCGTCATTGGTCAAGACCTTCTCCGGCAGATAGGCTCCGCATCCGCGGACAACTGAGCGTAAACGATTCACATCCCATCCCTTCACGCAGACACCGCCGCGGTTTCTTGCTCGAGCATTTCCCTGATCGTCCGCATCAGGTCGTAATGAGCCATGTCATAAGCAATATCGATCGCGCTGGCAAAGCCAAGTGCATCGGTTCCGCCGTGACTTTTGATGACGATTCCTTCGAGGCCCAGAAAAACTCCGCCATTCGACTTACGAGGATCGAGTTTGTCGCGCAATGCATCAAAAGCCTGCTTTGCGAGAAGATAGCCAAGCTTTGTCATCCATGTCCGCCCCATTGCCTCACGTAAAAATTGGGCGATCTGCTTGGCGGTTCCCTCAGCTGTCTTGAGAGCGATATTTCCGGCAAACCCTTCGGTCACAACAACATCGACAGAGCCTTTGCCAAGGTCATCTCCCTCGACAAAACCGCGATAATCCAGATTAGGCAGGTTTGCTTCCCGCAGGAGGCGACTTGCCTCCTTGACAGTTTCTATTCCCTTGATTTCTTCGACACCGACATTCAGAAGCCCGACCGTCGGCCGCTCGCAGTCAAAGACGATACGGGCCATGGCTGCACCCATCACCGCCATATCTATCAGGTGCGATGCATCCGCGCCGATTGTCGCCCCGACATCAAGGACAACGCTTTCACCCCGTTGAGTAGGCCAAAGAGCGGCAATAACCGGTCGTTCGATATGGCTCATCGTTTTAAGGCACATCTTGGACATGGCCATCAATGCGCCGGTATTACCCGCGGAAACGGCGGCATCCGCCTCTTTATCCCGCACGGCCTGAATGGCCAGCCACATCGAAGATTTACCCCTGCCTGCACGCAACGCCTGGCTGGGACGATCCGCCATCGCCACGGATACGGCGGTATGACGAACTTCAGTCACAGCTTTCAGCTTGGGATGAGCATCAAGAAGCGGCATGATGAGTTGCTCATCGCCGAACATCAGAAAACTCATCTGCGGATGGCGTTCCAACGCCAGAGCCGCCCCCGGAACGACGACCGTGACCCCATGATCGCCACCCATCGCGTCAAGCGAAATTCGCACAGACCTTGCCATGAATGAGCGGTACTTTCTTATTTGGTTTAAAGAGTCTAAGCGACGGATAGGTCGCTCTACTCCTTAAGTAAAAGAATAATTGGAAAACTGCTATCGAAGTTTGTCTTTGCGATCAAGAACCGCCTTCGCGCTTGTCAGCGGCAAATTCGCCGAGCGCAGCAAACGGTCCATTCTTTTCATTTATCATTTTCTGGACATCTTCGAAAGAAACTCCGGGCTTCCTGGGGTATGGGTCGAGACCGAGCGCAAGAAACTCCAGCGTCACTTCTCCAAGGTCGATCTGACCATTGATGATGGGATCAGGCCCGTCCTCCTCCGACTCTGGCTGCTCCGTCTGCCTGCGCTTGCGATCCTTATCCGCAAATATGATTTCCATATCTTCCTTCAGAATCGAATCGAATGGATCGAGAGAAACAACGCATATCTGTTGGATATTGGCCTCTATGCGCCCGACTGCCTTTATACGGTTCGAGTTTCCGGTCAACCGAAATTCGGCAACAAGAGAATTAACTCCGGAAAGCTTGAAGTCCGCCGCTATCGTGGCGCATTCCATTTCTGTCGCCTCAATTTTGATATTCACCCCTCCGGAGCGCATCTGTGAGACGGCAAAAGGCCGAAAGAAAAGACCGGCATTTTTCTGTGTCATCAGAATTCTCCAGCAGGTTTAGAAGGGACGGGAAATTTCAAATCCTGCCTTAGCACCAGATCAAGGCAGGAATCGTTCATCATATGATCAGCATTGAGAGCGTAGAGGGCAAGCAGTCTGCTATCCACATCCGGGCCGATATCACGCGTGAACATCTCGACCAGATCATCCACGCTGCCGCGCTGCAAAGCCGTATCATAAGCGCCTGCTTTGCTCAGAAAGACGGAAGCCAAGCCCTTCATCCGTTTGGGTACCTTGATATCACTGGTACCTATTTCCCGAAGGACATCATCCATCTGTTCAAAAAAATAATCCGTCAGGTCATGCGTGACGTCATTTGCCGGAGCAGGCCAGCTGCGCATATGGCGAAGAACGATGGCCATATGCAGAGCCAGAACATCAAAGCGTCCTTCAAGGGTGTCCGGTACCCCGAAATCTTCATAGAAGCCTGGCTGTCGTGACGCCTGGGCTATATGTTGATATATCCCGGATATCAGTGCGCGATTGGAGCCGCTGCGAAAAAAAGCAAACATGATTGAATGCAGCCCTCCTTGTCAAAGCCGTCACTTCCGGGTTACGGCAAGATGCTGTCATAGCGCAAGAGTTTCCGTGTGATGTTATATCTGCCCGGATACTGTTGTTTCGAACATGGTTCTCGTCAACGGGATCGGAATGGAATAGGAATCATGTTCAAGGAGCTTTATATTGCATCTTCGGAAAGTAGAACGGCTCTGAACCGTCCTCATTCCAACAGAGCATTCATGCAGGGAAACCCAAGATGACCCGTCGTACCCGTACCTTTCTCGCGCGCCTGACCGCGGCCACTCTTCTCGGCATGACGTTGGCCGGATGCTCTTCCATGGGAGAGACGTATCAGCGTGGGCACCAGTTGGACGAAGAAACGTTGAGATCAGTCAAAAAGGGAATGAGCGCGGAGCAGGTGCTTCATACTCTGGGCACTCCCTCAACCGTTTCCACCGTTGGCAATAAAACCTGGTACTACATAAGCCAGACGACGCATCGTAGCGCCCAGTTCATGCCCGAGGTCGTTGATGACCGACGCGTGACAGCCATTTACTTCAACTCGGCCTTCCGGGTGGAACGCATCGCGTCTTACGGTCTGCAAGATGGCAAGATTTTTGATTTCATCAGCCGAAGCACACCGGCGGCAGGAACAGATCAGAACTTCCTGGGTCAGCTTTTCCGCGGTTTGACAAGCTTCGATCCGATTTCAAGCTAATGCAAGAAAGCCTTACGGCATAAGATTTAGAGTGTTTTATGATTCATGTTAAATGCAAAAACACTCTAAGGCCTGGAAAGGCATTTCTCGAGATAAATCAGCAAAAAGGAGCGCCTTCCGAGAGGAAGCGCTCCTTAATTTCTTGAGAAAATGCACAATCCCTTGGGGAAATGTGGGAATGTATTATCCCTGTCACCTGCGACCGTTGCGATTGTCGTCATCCACCCGTGTGTAAAACACGGTTAATGGTTCATCTGCTTTGCGACGACGGGGGGATTTCCCAAGCAATGACATGATCCCGCCAATAAGGATCATCGCAACGAGAACTATTCCCGCGATTGCCAGCGCTCCACCGATAAAAACCAAAGCGACAAATGCCACCGCTGCGGCGAGACCAACCATGGCGGCCGCATAAAGCGTGTTTTTCAATCGGTCCATCCGGACGCCCCTATCTATCTGATCCGCCTCGAAAGGCTCCGCTTCACGTCCCGCAAATCCTAGGACTACTATGTCGCATATATTGGGGGCAGTGTGTGAAATTACCAGAACCAAACATGCGAGATTGCGTCACATCCGCTTGAACTCGATTTTGCGTCTTATGAAAGCGGGTCATATGCACGAGATATAAACCTGTTCTCGCTTTGCTGCCTCATTTCCGAAGTGGCTTCAAAGCTTGAGCCCATCGCGCCAATTCGCTCAGCACATCATCAGCACTTTTAGCGTGGAATTCATTAGGCACGAAAGCCCCATCTTTGAGATGTTGCGGAACCATGGGAATGGTTACGGCTTCCACGATAGGCACGACTTTCAATGTGGTCAGAATCTGTTTGGTCATCTGAACCGCCCTAAGCCCCCCGGACACGCCACCATAGCTTACAAACGCAGCAGGCTTGTAACTCCACTCATCATAAACGTAATTAAGCGCGTTCACGAGCGCGGGTGTAGGGCCAAAATTATATTCCGGCGTCACAAGAACAAATGCGTCCGCCGCCTCAACGCTTCTGCTCCACGCTTTCGTATGTTCATGCTCGTACTTGCGTAGCTTCGGATGATAAGGTTCATCGTAAACCGGCAAGTTGAACTCGGCGAGATCAATGAGCTCAGTATCGAAAGTCGCGTGTTGGCGAGCGTACTTGTAAAACCATTCCCCGACAGGCTTCCCTACCCTGCCCGGTCGCGTGCTCGCGATAATGACGTGCAGCTTCATCGAAACTCTCCAAAAAGGTTTGCTGTTTCATTCAGCATCATAGCCAATTCATAAATTGGCAAATTTGCGAAGCCTGAGCGAGAGTATGATCAACCCGCATCCGAAAACGATTGCATAAATTCCGATCCACCACGTCAGCAAAACCGCGCCTGGCAATGGCGAACTGAACAGCAGCACGCCAAAAATAACCGATACGATAGCGCTGAAGAACATCCAGCCCCGGCCGTGCCCGCGAAACTGAAAAGCAGCCGCCAACATGAATACGCCGGATATGATCGACGACACCGCAAGCAGTATTACAAATGCGAGTACGGTCCATCCCGGCCAGAAAAAGGCGAACAAAGCGGCCAGAATATTTACTATGCCTTCGAAAGTGAGCCATCCCCACCGCTTGTGGCGCTGTGCTGCGCGCCACGCTGATACGATACCGAATACGCCTTCCATGAACAGATAAGCGCCCGCCACCAGCACAAGAGACCAGATGGCAACTCCGGGCATGAACAATGCGACAAGGCCGAATATGATGGCAAACACACCCCTGAGGGTTATAGCCCACCAATTGGTGGCCAGTATCTGGCTCAATGCTTCGAACCTTGGGTTAGGCTCTCCTCCGAGAGAGCCAGGCAGTTGCTCTGATTTCATGGATGGCATCGGCGGCACTCCTTTAAAAGTCTTCGCAACCAGGGTCGCAGAGAATTCAGCCATCGTCCGGTACAAACGGCACGGCTGATACGGGCAGGCTCAAAAATGCCGATCTCATTGACAAAGCCGGCACGGCACTTTCGAACCGCAGCTCCATCTGTAATGTGGAACCCGATATGCCTGAACCAAAGTGATTTCTGCTGCTAAAGTGGAAACTTAGACTGAAGGATAATAATTTCCTTCATCGAAGCAACACATCATCCATCCGGGCTGCTTCTTCATATCGCCCTGATATACAGGCACTTTAACTTCCAGAACCGGCTTTGTCCAAGGTGACTTGCCGCACCTTGTGCTCTGTCATAACCTGTTTTTGCTTTACAGCGGATCGTTTCCGATACCGTTGTATCGCCTTCTCATTCTGCTCCGCAGCATGACATCTTAATTCGAATTGTCGGGATATGGGCGGCACATCTCCAGGTATGGAAAACGACATTCCCGGCAATCAGGAGGAACAATCCTTCACGCGAGCCGGCACCGGGCATACACCTGAAACGCCCCCTTTACGTGTGAGAGCCGGCAGGGAGGGCATCGCATCCCTTCCGAATCTCCATATGGGAGGCTTCATTCAACTAGCTGCTTCGCTGTTATGGCTGCCGCAGGCTGCATTTATCGCCATGTCTATTCAGAGATTGATGGATGGTGGAGGCCTGGCGGACGTGACCGGACCGGCAGTCGCAGTACTGGCACTTGGTTTCTTCCGGTCGATGATTGATATGACAGGAAGCCGTGTTGTTTTCCGGACAGCACGAAAAAACATTTCACTGTTGCGAAACCATGCAATAGGTGCCCTTGCTTCCCGTTCTCCCCTCGATACCGGACGTCCTACGTCTGGCATGGCGGCAAGCGTTATCGCGGAACAGACAGAAGCGATTCTTCCATATCTTACAAAATATAGACCTGTTCAAACACGGGTCGTTGTGGTGCCGCTTGTTATCCTGGGATCCGTTGTTTCACTGTCATGGGTTGCCGCCCTGATCCTGCTCGTTTCTGCTCCGCTAATCCCGCTCTTCATGGCCCTCATCGGCTGGCGGGCAAAAGATGCAAGCGCAGCGCAAATGATCGAGATCGGCACCATGAACGAGTTCCTGCTCGATCGGCTGCGTGGCCTGACGTCGATAAGATCGCTTGGTGCCGTTGAGATAACCGCACTACGTTTCCGAGCAACGGCTGACGCCTTGCGCAAAAGAACCATGGCGGTTTTGCGAATTGCTTTTCTTTCCTCGGCGGTTCTGGAGCTCTTTTCCGCACTCGGCGTCGCAATGGTTGCGGTCTATGTCGGGTTTCATTTGCTGGGACAATTGCCGTTCGGAGCATGGGGCGCACATTTATCGCTTGGTGAAGGGCTGTTTATTCTTCTGCTTGCTCCAGCTTTTTTCGAGCCGCTTCAAGAGTTGTCGGCGGCCTGGCATGACCGGGCAAGCGGGCAAGCTGCGATCGAGGCCCTCAATCTCCTTTCACTGCCGGGAACTCCACTGCTCAACTCGAAGAACGGGAAAACAATACACTCGCATCACCTGCCATCTCCTCCTTCCATCAAGATCAGCGAAATGACATTCGGCCATGCGGGGGCGATAAGGCCGGTTTTTCAGAATTTCTCCCTTGTCATCAAGCCCGGAGAGAAAATTGCGCTGCTCGGTCCAAGCGGGGCTGGAAAATCGACTCTGCTTTCCCTCATCGTGGGCCTTGCCCCTGTTTGCTCCGGCAGCATTATCATAGATAGTCGTTCCATGAGCGATGACACTGCCGCGCAATTACGGGAGCGTATGGCCTGGATCGGTCAGAAACCACACCTGTTTTCCGGCACTCTGCGTTCCAACGTAGCTCTTGGCAGGGATCATGTTGGCCCCGAAGCTATTTCTTCAGCACTTCGCTTCGCTGCACTGGACGATTTTGCAAGGAATAATCATGGGCCTATCGGCGAAGGAGGTTCAGGTCTTTCGGGAGGTGAAGCCCTTCGCCTGGCACTGGCTCGCGCAGCGGCTGACATTCACACAGATATCATTCTTGCCGATGAGCCAACCTCCCATCTGGACAAAGAGACCGCTCGTGAGGTCGAGAAAGGGATTTTTGCGCTCGCAAAGAATAAAACGCTTGTGATAGCAACCCATGACGAAGCTCTCGCCGCCCGGATGGATCGCATCGTCAGGCTGGAGACACAGGTATGAATGACCTGCGCCCTCAAAGCCACTGGCACCATCTTCGCGTGATCCTCTCCCTCTTCTTCGCCACACGCGGAAGCTCGCTTCTCATCGGCATTTTTCTTGCCTCTGCAACGATCATGGCCGGCGTGGCACTCCTCGGTTTATCGGGCTGGTTCATCACGGCAACGGCAATCGCCGGATTGTCCGTTACATCCGCATTGATGTTTGATGTTTTCTCGCCAGCTGCCGCAATCCGGATGCTGGCGATCATTCGCACCGCATCACGCTACGGCGAGAGGTTGATCACGCACGATGCGACATTGGGCATTCTCGCTGCCATGCGCGAAAAGCTGTTTCGCGGCTGGTCGGCGCCGGGCGCAGCACGAGCCTTGTTCGCCCGTCCCGCTTCGCTCCTGTTCCGCCTGACCGTCGACATCGATGCGTTGGATTCGCTTTATCTCCGCATCCTTGTGCCGGCTGGCGCTGCTGCGGCTGCCGCCGTGGTTGCAGGGTTGACCCTCGGGCTTCTGCTTCATCCTCTGCTCGGCACCGGCCTGTGCCTGTGGCTTTTGCTCGTCGGGCTGGGCGTTCCGGTTATCGGGGCGGTATCGGCGAGGCGCGCTGCTCGTAAGCGGGCTTACTCTCTGGAGGCTCTGCGAGCTCGCACAATCGACCTTGTATCCGGGCAGACCGAATTAGCCGTCGCCGGGCGTCTGGACGCACAATGCGCATCGATCATGGTTGCTGACAATCATCTGGCCGCGGCCGATGAGGACTTCAACAAACTTGAGACCGCAACCACGGCGGTTTTTGGAATGACCACAACGATAGTCGTGGTTGGAACACTGCTTTTTTCCGCCGCTCTGGTACAGAACGGGACAGCGACGCCACCGCTCGCAGCGCTAGCGGTTCTTATTGCTTTAGCCTCCGTCGAGCCCTTTACAGGATTGCGTCGTGGAGCGCTGGAGTTTGGCCGTACCATGCTGGCTGCCCGGCGAATCGGCCCAAGACTGGAACCAATGCCGCCGGCAACCCACCCGAACATGCCTCCTCCTGGTCTGGCCTTAAGTCTTGATGCCGTCACCGTTGGTTACAGCCCCGATAACCCTGTCTTTTCGGAGCTGTCTCTTCTGGTGAAAACAGGAGAGCGAGTCGCCCTGATCGGCGCAAGCGGTGCAGGAAAATCGACCTTGCTTGCGGTTGCAACGGGAGAAGTCAGCCCTGCCCAGGGAAAAGTTCTCATTTCGCCCTGCACGCTCCTCCCGCAACGGACTGAATTATTTCGAGACAGTTTGCGTGAAAATCTCCGCCTGGCTGCTCCTCAGGCGACAGACGAAATATTGTGGGAAACGTTGGAAGCAGCAGGCCTGGCCTCCGATTTCCGTCAACTCCCCGAAGGCCTCGATACATTCCTCGGCGAAGGCGGCCTCGGATTGTCCGGAGGCCAGGGTCGCCGTTTTGCTCTCGCGCGACTTTTGCTGCGAGACGCACCGTTCTGGCTTTTCGATGAACCAACCGAGGGATTGGATGGCAAAACCGCTCAAGATGTTCTCGAACAGCTTTCCACACTCGCGAAGGGTAGAACAATTCTTGTAGCGACACATGTCCGTAGAGAGGCTGCAATTGCCGATCGGATAATCGTTTTGGAGAAAGGTCGTATCACGGCAGACATATGCCGGAGCGATCCGAGGTATGCCAAAACACTCGCGAGCTTGCGAACCGGCTGATAGTACATTGGTCTATGATCGTTCTTGGCCGTGCTACCATGCATGAGCTGACATGACCGAAAGGGGCTGGACACAGTCCAGAGGATAAAATGGAACTTGATATCGTAGCGTTGTCTCGTTTGCAGTTCGCGCTCACGGCGATGTACCACTTTCTCTTCGTACCATTGACGCTTGGACTTTCTGTTCTCCTTGCCATCATGGAAACCGTTTACGTCATGACGGGTCGGGTGATCTGGCGCCAGATGACGAAGTTCTGGGGAACGTTGTTCGGGATTAATTTCGTTCTCGGCGTTTCAACCGGCCTTGTCATGGAGTTTCAGTTCGGAATGAACTGGAGCTATTACAGCCATTACGTCGGCGATATCTTTGGCGCTCCATTGGCTATCGAGGGCCTGATGGCCTTCTTCCTGGAAGCTACCTTCGTTGGTCTGTTTTTCTTTGGTTGGGACAGGCTTTCCAAGGTCGGGCACCTGGCAACGACCTGGGCTGTCGCAATCGGCTCCAACTTCTCGGCGTTGTGGATTCTTATCGCCAACGGCTGGATGCAGAATCCGGTCGGTTCCGCATTCAATCCACAGACCATGCGCATGGAAGTCGACGACTTTTTTGCGGTGCTTTTCAATCCGGTCGCTCAGGCCAAATTCGTTCATACAGTTTCCGCAGGTTATGTTACCGCTGCTATCTTCGTGCTTGGCGTTTCGGCCTGGTATCTTATCAAGGGTCGCCATGTCGAGCTTGCCAAACGCTCGATGACCGTTGCAGCCTCGTTCGGGCTGGCTGCGTCATTATCTGTTGTCGTTCTGGGAGACGAAAGCGGCTATCTCGCGACTGAGCACCAGAAGATGAAGCTCGCTGCCATTGAAGGCATGTGGGAGACGGAGCCTGCCCCGGCAGCCTTCACCCTGTTTGGCATCCCTGATCAGGAAGCCCGGGAAACTCACTACGCCATTCGCATTCCCGCAGCGATGGGATTGATAGCAACCCGCTCCCTCAATACAGAGATTCCGGGAATCAATGACCTCGTTTCACTGGCAGAAAGCCACATCCGAAAAGGCATTCTGGCATATGACGCTCTTCAGCAGATTAGGGCAGCCGGAAAAACCGATATCAAACCTGAATTGCGTGCAGCGTTCGAGGATAACGGCCTCATGCTCGGATACGCTTTACTTCTAAAGCGCTATGTCGACGATCCACGTCAAGCCACTGAGGAACAGATAAAAAAGGCAGCATGGGACACAGTACCACCGGTTCTCCCGTTATTCTGGTCATTCCGCTTCATGGTTGGCCTGGGTTTCTATTTCATTCTCCTGACCGGCGTTTTCTTCTGGCTTTCCGCGCGCAGAAAGCTTGATCGGCACCCGTGGCTTCTGAGGGTTGCTGTGTTTTCAATTCCATTACCATGGATTGCCGCCGAGCTTGGCTGGCTCGTCGCCGAAATGGGCCGCCAGCCCTGGAGTATCGAGGGGGTTCTGCCGACAGCCGCGGCGGTGTCCAGTCTCGGTGCATCCACTGTGCTGATGACAATCGCCGGGTTCGTTCTGCTCTATACCGTTCTGTTCCTTGTGGAGATGGGGCTGATGTTGCGTGCAATCCGCCATGGACCGCAGCCTGATCACCAGATCCCCGTCCCCCTGCTATCACCCAAAACAATGCCGGCGGAGTAAGACCATGATCCTGCATCAACTACTCGATTATGAAATCTTGCGCCTGATCTGGTGGGCATTGCTCGGCGTTATTCTGATCGGCTTTGCTGTCACCGACGGTTTCGATCTGGGAATCGGAGTACTTCTTCCATTCGTCGCCCGAACCGATATGGAGCGTCGGATTGCCATTAATACGATCGGCCCGATCTGGGAAGGCAATCAGGTTTGGCTCATTCTGGCAGGCGGGGCTATTTTTGCCGCTTGGCCCCCCCTGTATGCCGTATCATTTTCCGGGTTTTACCTGGCGATGTTCGCCATCCTGTTCGCCTTGATCCTGCGCCCGGTCGGATTCAAATATCGCAGCAAGCTGGAGAACGCACGTTGGCGCTCAGTCTGGGACTGGGCTTTGTTTGTCGGTGGTTTTGTACCGACATTGATTTTTGGTGTGGCGATAGGCAACGTTTTGCAGGGTGTTCCATTTCGTTTTGATGGTGATCTCCGCATATTCTACGAAGGCACTTTCTTCGGGCTCCTCAACCCGTTCGCCCTTCTTTGCGGCCTTGTCTCGGTCACCATGCTGGTGACACACGGCGCTACCTGGCTGGCAGTCAAGACCGATGGCGTTGTCGCCCAACGTGCAAGAGCTTATGGAGCTATTGCCGCACTATTGACGATTATCATGTTTGCTCTTGCCGGTTGGCTGCTATGGCAGTTCATCGCCGGATACCAGATAACCAGTGAAGTAGACCCGCTCGGTCCCTCAAATCCTCTATTCAAAACAGCAACCCACGAGGCTGGGGCCTGGTTTGCGAACTATGCGGCACATTCCTGGATGTGGTCGGCGCCCGTTCTTGGATTTGCCGGCGCCTTTCTTGCTATTATCACCCTTCGAATCGGGGGCGAAGTAACCGCTCTTCTTGCAAGTTCTTTGTCGATTTTCGGTATTATCTCCACTGTCGGTTTATCGATGTTTCCTTTCATTCTGCCGTCATCGCTTGATCCGAATTCAAGTCTGACAGCATGGGATTCTTCCTCCAGCCATCTGACTTTGTTCATCATGCTGGTGGTGACCGCAATCTTCCTGCCAATCGTGCTTGCTTACACCACCTGGGTTTACCGTGTCCTTTGGGGCAAGGTGGATGAAAAAATGATTGAGGGCGAAGGCCATAGCTACTGAGCATCGGCTCACGAAGGAGAATGAGATGTGGTATTTTTCATGGCTTCTGGGTTTACCCCTCGCCGCTGCCTTCGCCGTTCTCAACGCGATGTGGTACGAACTCATGGATGACGAGGCCAAGAAGCGGGAAGCCGCACAGAAGGAACTGATTTCCTGATCAATCGATCGGGATTGACACCAATTGCTGTGCCTGACATGCATCCTTTTCCTAAAATCCCGCGTTGAGGAATGTCATGGCGCAAGAAACCGATCCGGCGAAAGCCCCTGATGCACCTTCAGCGGACCTGCCGGATACACGCCAGAAGCGCACGGTATCCTTGGGCTGGGCTCTTTTTGAACACGCGCTTTTCTACGGCCTCATATGCCCCCCGATTGCCGGATTTCTTGTTCTCGTCGGGATGTCCGGCATGGTCGCTCTAAGCGCAGGATTTCAGCAAGCCCTCGCCGGGTTTGTCGAGTTCGCAAGCATATTGTTTATCGGCAGCTATTACGCCGGTATCCTTCCAGCCATCCTGATCGGGCTTCTTGCTGTCCCGATCTCTCGCACTATCGATAAGGAAGCCCGACTATATGCCGTCATGGGTCTGACGGGATGGGCGATATCCAGTTGCGCAGTTTATCTCATGGTCAGCCGTGATCCGGCTGCCGTTTTCATAGTGGGCGGCGCTGGCGCCATAGCGGTACTCGTTTGCACCCGCCTGGCACGTAATCTTCGTGTTCGCTGGATGCTTTCCAGAACGGCTTGAATAAGTCGGGCTTCTTTTCTCTTTCCGAAGCGCCAACATTCTCATCCCATGCCTCCCGTTGGGATGGAAGCGACATCGCGTCTTCTTCTCCCCGCGTCCGATTGTCACCTTCTCCAAGCTTAGCCTTATATTGATAATGATAGCGCTATCAATTATGACTGCTTATGCAACTAATAATTGAAGTTACAGCTGACATTTGCGCTTCCTTGATGACTGATTACCGCAATCATCAATCTCATCTTTTGGATCAAAGACAATCGGATCCTCCCACTCTTGCCACAAAGGGAAAGCTTCAATGCAAACGACAAGACGTAACATGATCAAGCTTGGTGGTGCGCTTGCAGCGAGCGCAGTACTTGCACCGGAAGCGATGGCGCAATTTCACCCGGCCAGCCGCTATCCCGACCCGGCAATTCAGGCGCTTGATCCGAGTTTCAACAAGATAAAACTTGGTACCGCAGCGGTAGAACAGATCGCAACCGGGATGCGCTGGTGCGAGGGACCTGTCTGGTTCGGAGATGGAGGCTACCTGTTGTGGAGTGACATTCCCAACAATGCAATCATGCGCTGGGACGAGCGCACCGGCATCGTCAGTCCCTACCGTAAGCCTTCCAACTTTGCCAATGGCAACACCCGGGACCGTCAGGGCAGATTGATCACATGCGAACACCTGACACGCCGGATCACACGCACCGAGCATGATGGCTCCGTTACCGTTCTGGCAGATAACTTCAACGGAAAGCCCTTCAATTCACCAAACGACATCATCGTCAAGTCGGACAACTCAATCTGGTTTTCCGATCCTCCCTTCGGCATCGGCGGCTTCTATGAAGGTTTGCCTGCAAAACCGGAACTGCCACAGAATGTATACCGCCTGGACACCGGAACCGGAGACCTCACCATTGTCGCAGCGGATATCAAGGGGCCGAACGGACTTTGTTTTTCTCCGGATGAAAAGACGTTTTATCTCGTCGAGGGGCGTGCCACTCCGAACCGTCTCATCCTCGCCTATGATGTTGTTGAAGGCGGCAAAGCACTGTCGAACCGTCGTACCCTGATTGATTGCGGCCAGGGCACAGCGGATGGCATGCGGTGTGATCGCGAAGGCAATCTGTGGTGCGGCTGGGGCATGGGTAGCGCGGAACTTGACGGCGTTATGGTATTCAATCGGGATGGAAAGGCCATCGGTCGGATCACCTTGCCAGAGCGCTGCGCAAATCTCTGCTTTGGTGGAGCACATGGCAATCGCCTGTTCATGGCATCCAGCCAATCGATCTATGCATTGTTCGTGGAAGCTCAGGGAGCGGCAGGCGGCTAGAATTCAGTAATAAAATTCGATCTGATCTCTCTTTGCCTGCGAATAATCCGCGCACCCCCTTGATACTCGACTTGCGTATAATCTCCTTCTGCGTAATACGGGCGGAACAAGCCTTCGGGGTCAGTCGTGCTGACCCCGATTGCGTAAGAAATTTGCGAGCAGGTCTTGCCAGAACGGCATCCCGCAACGTGTTTTGTCTCATGAGGGTCTTATGGCAGTAATCGGCAACAAGATAGCCAATCCAGCTCCGCTCGGATTAATGGGGTTCGGTATGACCACCGTTCTCCTCAACGTTCATAATGCGGGTTTCTTCCCCGTCGGTTCAATGATCATGGCCATGGGTCTGTTTTATGGCGGCATGGCACAGGTCATGGCCGGCTACATGAGCTACAAGAACGGCGATACTTTCAGCACGACCTCCTTCACCTCCTACGGCTTCTTCTGGCTGTCGCTGGTGTTTATCTGGCTTCTGCCCTCCATGGGCCTCGCCAAGCCGACGGAGCCTGCTTTCATGGGCGTTTACCTCACCATGTGGGGTATCTTCACGCTCTTCCTGTTTTTCGGCACCTTCAAGTACTGCCTTGCGAAGAGAGTGGTGTTCGGCTCACTGGTTGTTCTGTTTGCGCTTCTTGCCCTGCATAACTTCTTCCATAGCGAGATCATCGGTATCATCGCGGGCTATGAGGGTATCTTCTGCGGCGCCAGCGCGATCTACTTCGCCATGGGCCTCGTGTTGAATGAGACATTCGACCGCGAAGTCCTGCCGCTGGGCTGATTTCCAGTCACAGGGTCCTCCAGACCCTTCTATTTTCGAGGCGCGATCTTCACCGGATCGCGCCTTTTTCGTATCCGGATCGGTCCGCTCACATCGCACAGTCACTTATATCTTTCCGGAACAGATTTCGATCATATTGCATATGGCCGATAGTGAACATCAGATTGGCCAGATATCGGCCAACATACCTTGCAGACCTGCTCCCGAGTCGCCGGGTCCGCCCGCACCGGTAAAAGCAGCAAAGCTTCATTCCTGAAACCTCTCCAACCAAACAAAAACCCCGCGACCTTAACTGGTCGCGGGGCTTGTTTTTCTCGCAATGTCGCATAAAGCGGCGCTGCTTTCATCTATCTCAGGCAGCGTGTGCCAGAACGGCAAGCAGCAGGAGAGCGATGATGTTGGTGATCTTGATCGCCGGGTTCACAGCGGGGCCCGCCGTGTCCTTGTAGGGGTCACCGACGGTATCGCCAGTAACGGAAGCCTTGTGGGCTTCGGAACCCTTCTCATGAGTTACGCCAGCACCATCCACGAAGCCATCCTCGAATGATTTCTTGGCATTGTCCCAGGCACCGCCACCGGACGTCATCGAGATCGCGACGAACAAACCGTTGACGATCACACCAAGCAGCATAGCGCCAACAGCCGAGAAGGCCTGCGATTTGCCAGCAATGGCGTAGATGACGAAATAGGTGAAGATCGGAGCCAGAACCGGCAGCAAGGACGGAACGATCATTTCCTTGATCGCCGCCTTGGTCAGCATGTCGACCGCCGCCGAGTAATCGGGGCGTTCCGTGCCATCCATGATGCCCGGCTTTTCGCGGAACTGACGACGAACCTCTTCAACAACCGAACCGGCTGCGCGGCCGACCGCCGTCATGGCGATACCACCGAACAGGTACGGAACGAGACCACCGAACAGCAAGCCGACAACCACATACGGATTTGCCAGCGAGAAGTTCGGAGCAACGTCCTTGAAGTAGGTGTATTTGTCGGAGTTTTTGATGAAGAAGTCGAGATCCGAGGTATAGGCTGCAAAGAGCACCAGCGCACCGAGACCAGCGGAACCGATGGCATAGCCCTTGGTAACCGCCTTGGTGGTGTTACCGACGGCGTCAAGAGCGTCTGTCGATTTACGGACTTCCTTCGGAAGGCCGGCCATTTCGGCAATACCACCGGCGTTATCGGTCACGGGGCCGAACGCATCGAGAGCAACGACCATACCGGCCAGCGCCAGCATCGCGGTCACCGCAATCGCGATGCCGAAGAGGCCCGCCAAAGTATAGGCAGCGATAATACCCGCGATGATCACGATCGCAGGAAGAGCGGTCGATTCAAGAGATACCGCAAGGCCCTGGATGACGTTGGTACCATGGCCGGACACGGATGCCTGGGCGATGGAGCGCACCGGACGGTAATCGGTTCCGGTGTAGTACTCGGTGATGACCACGATCAAACCGGTCACGGCCAGACCGACGATGGCGCACCAGAACAGCGAACCAGAGGTGAAAGTCGCCCCTGCCGTGGTGGTGAAAACCTTCGAGAAGCCGCCGAACATGCCGAAATTGACAGCGGCAATGGCAACGATCGAGAGAACGCCCGACGCAAAGAAGCCCTTGTAGAGAGCGCCCATGATCGACTGGTTCTGGCCAAGCTTGACGAAGAACGTACCGGCAACCGAGGTGATGATGCAGGCTGCGCCGATGGCGAGCGGATAAAGCATCATCGACACGAGGTCAGCCGAACCGCCGAAGAAGATGGCAGCCAGCACCATGGTGGCGACTATGGTCACCGCATAGGTCTCGAACAGGTCAGCGGCCATACCGGCGCAATCGCCGACGTTGTCACCAACGTTATCGGCGATGGTGGCCGGGTTGCGCGGATCATCTTCCGGAATGCCTGCTTCAACCTTGCCGACGAGATCGGCGCCAACGTCAGCACCTTTGGTGAAGATACCGCCGCCGAGACGGGCGAAAATTGAAATCAGGGATGCGCCGAAGCCGAGAGCAACCAGGGCGTCGATCACGCCACGGCTGGAAGGCTCAAGACCCAACCCGCGGGTCAGGAATATGTAATAGAGCACGACGCCGAGCAGCGCGAGGCCAGCCACAAGCATTCCCGTCACTGCGCCGGCGCGGAATGCGACGTCAAGGCCGCCGCCAAGCGACTGAGTTGCCGCCTGAGCCGTCCGCACATTGGCCCGTACCGACACATTCATGCCGATAAAGCCGGCGGCAGCCGACAGGATGGCGCCGATGGCGAACCCGACCGCGACCCATAGACCCAGCAAATACATGAGAATGACAAAAAGAACCACACCGACAACGGCGACGGTAAGGTATTGGCGACGCAGATAAGCTTGAGCGCCTTCTGCGATAGCGGCAGCGATTTCCTGCATGCGCTGGGTACCAGCATCACGCTTCATAACGTCTGCAATGGCCCAGAAGCCATACAGGATGGCACATATGCCACCGAGAACAATCAGTAATTCTGCGGTCATCTCTCGCGTTTCCTTTTGTGAGAGAACCAATGAGAAGGTACAGAGAGGGCCCCCGTCCGCGCGCTAGAGCGGACCGAAGGGCCCTTCCGACAATGGAATGAAAGATCACTGCCAAATTTTGAACAAAATCGCAAACGGGACGTAAGGATTACGTTAAAAAAAAGATCATCAAGCTGTTGATGCAGCGCGCCGCCATGCCAAAAAGCCGATTAAGGCAAGTCCGATCACGACGGGTATGAAGGTGATGATGTTAACCAGATACCATCCGCCCGAGTGCAGAAGGCTCCCCGATGAGAATGATGCGACTGCAACCGCTCCAAAAATCGTGAAGTCATTCGTTGCCTGCACCTTCACCCGCTCTTCAGGGCGATAACAATCGGCAATCAATGCCGTCGCGCCGATGAAACTGAAATTCCAGCCTATTCCGAGCAGAATCAACCCACCCCAGAAGTTGAAAAGGGCTTCTCCCGCAAGGAAAAGGACTGCCGAGAGGCCGATCAAAACCAACCCGACCGCGGCCATTACCTCTTTGCCGAAATGACCGATCAACCGACCGGTAAATGGGCTCGGGCCATACATTGCCAGAACGTGCCATTGGATGCCGAGAGCCGCGTATCCGACAGAATAGCCGCACCCCACCATGGCCATTGGTGCAGCGGTCATCAGGAAGCTCATGGTGCAATAGGAAACAAGACCCGCAATCACGGCGGCAATGAAACGCGGATTGCGCACGATCTGCCGCAAGGGACGCCCCTTCCCTCCTTTTCCTATCGATGGTTTGGGTGTCGGCTTAAGGAAAGATACCGCAATGATCGTGCTGAAAGCGAGCAGCGCCTGACCGAAGAAAGCACCCGCGAAAGGTGCCTGGGGAATGATATCGCGCATCCAGATAACCGTCTGGGGCCCGATGATTCCGGCGATAATCCCCCCGGTCATGACAAAGGAAATCGCTTTCGGGCGAAATGCAACGGAAGCGGCATCGATAGCCGCGAAGCGATAGCTTTGCACAAACGATCCGTACATCCCGGCAATCCATGTTCCGAGACAGAATACCCAGAAAAGCGAAGAAAAAATGCCAAGCGCAGCAATGCAGCCAGCCGAAACACCAACCAATCCGCCAATGATGTAGCCTGTCCGTCGTCCGGCATATTGCATCAGCAGGGCGGCTGGAATCGTACCCGTTGCAAGGCCCAGTTGCAAAAGACTGACAGGGACAGTCGACCATTGCGGATCCGGCGCAAGCGAATGGCCGACCAGACCGCCGAGAGATATGACAATCGAAGGGCTTGCTCCGCCAAGGCATTGTGCAGCAGCAAGAGCTCGGGTGTTATGACGGGCAATGCCATCATCGATCATGATGCAGGATACTCGCAAAATTACTCAGGGGAGTACTAGAAATGACTGAACGAGCTTTGAGAGAAACATCGTTCTTTTCCCTTATAACGAAACAGCGGCCTGGGGCCGGATGCGACAATAGCGCCAATATCGTGAATAACGCATCCGGCGGCAGCGGCAGCAATTGAAGCAGCAGTCATGCTACCCGGGTCGATAGCGAAGAGTATTTCATAATCGTCACCGCCGGTAACGAGCCGTTCGAAGCACATCTCATCCGCCTTTAGCGCTGTAATTCCGGCAGGAGACAAGGGAACAAGGTCCAGATCAACCTCCGCCGATACGCCACTTGCAAAAAGGAGTTTTTCCAGGTCGCCAACCAAACCGTCGGACACATCCATGGCGGCTGTAGCAAAGCGACGGATTGTGGCGGCAAGCTCCACACGGGGTTGCGGGCGACGGTAGCGACCAAGAAGAAACGCTTTTTCATCTTCGTCGAGAGCACTGATCCAACCAGACTTGTCGCCAAGCGCAACGGAAAGTCCCAATGCGCCATCGCCGATCGTACCGGAAATACAAAGCCTGTCACCGACCCGCGCAGTTCCCCGTTTGACCATTTTGCCGACGGGCGTTTCACCAAATGCCGTCACAGATAAAAAAGGCGCCCCGTTGGCCCGGACGGTGTCGCCACCATATAGCGGGCAATTCCAATCCAGTGCAGCTTCCGCGAGCCCTTTGGAAAACTCCTCGACCCATTCCGGACGCCAATTGTCTTCGAGCCCGAGCGTTAGCAGAAATCCAACCGGGTCCGCTCCTTTAGCCGCCAGATCGGAAACATTAACCCCGAGAGCCTTGAAAGCGATGTCCCGCGGGCTGTCGGAGGCAAGGAAATGAACATTGGCAACGACAGCATCAACGGTCACCACCAGTTCATACCCGGCTTTTGGCACCAGACAAGCGGCATCATCAAGCAAAGACAAACCACCGGGCGCCGCCAGGGGAGCGAAGTATTTCGCTATCAATCCATGCTCCGAGATAGCACTTGTCATGACGCTCTTCCGAAAAAGACTGAAAAACCGAAACTCTTGACCAAATCCTGGCTGCCCTTCCCAAATGGCAGAAACCCTCGGATAGCATCTTTAATGTGAAACGATAGATTCAAGTAGTTCAGCTATCTCATTGGAAAATTTAATTTTTGTGCCCTTGGTTTTTCGAGCTGCTTTTTCCACCAGCCCCCTTGGCAAGTTCGCCCCCCCTCACCTCGTGCCCTATCGCATCGAGAACCGCATTGACCAGGCCCGGTTCGTCGTCGCCATAGAACCCATGGGCTACATCGACATATTCGCTGATCACAACCCTAGCGGGAACGTCCTTGCGGAACATCAGTTCATAAGCGCCAGCGCGGAGAATGGCCCGAAGCACAGCTTCCACGCGCCTCAATGGCCAGCCACTGCTGAGCGCGGCATCGACCTTCAGATCGATAGCGCGCTGCTCCTTGACCACACCGCTCAGGATAGAACGAAAAAATTCGCTTTCAGCAGGTTGAAAGGTGATGCCTTCAATTTCGCGGCCGATCCAGAATGCCTCGAATTCGGCGAGAGCATCAATGATACCCTTGCCGGAAAGATCCATCTGGTACAGCGCCTGAACGGCGGCCAGCCGCGCGGCTGATCTTTCGCTTGTCTTGGCCATCAACGCACCGCCTTCGACAGAGAACGGGCGATACCGAGCACTGTCAATGCAGCGCGTACAGCGCCACCGCCCTTGTCCTGTTTGCCAGGATGCGCCCTTTCCCAAGCCTGCTCATCATTCTCAACTGTCAGAATGCCGTTGCCGAGAGGAAACGCACGGCTGATCGAAACATCCATCAATCCACGACAGCTTTCGCCCGAGACCAGCTCATAATGGGTAGTCTCACCACGTATCACACAACCGAGCGCCACAGCCGCATCATACGGATGCCCGGCAGATTTTGCCGCTTCCAGAGCGATCACCATCATCGAGGGAATTTCCAGTGCACCCGGAACAGTGAGAACATCGAATTCGACTTCTGCGCTCTCGAGAGCCTTGGTTGCTCCCTCCAGAAGGGCATCTGCGAGATCATCATAAAATCTCGCTTCGACGACCAGAACGCGCGCGCCGGGAAACGTATCGACAGGTGTAGTGGTTTGACGTGGCAAAGCCATAAATATCTCCGAATGGCGCGCTGCTGGAATGCTTTCAGCTACCAAAATAAAAGCCGAAACTCATCCCGTCTCAGCAAAACAGAACATGCTCTAACGCGAAACGATGCAAACCGAAAGGCTTTGGCCTACCAATTTAAATGTATCCTGAAACGCCCGCAGCGTTTCAGCTCGGTTTTTTCATCTGCCGACAAGACGTTCAGCATATCGGGCCATCAGGTCAACCTCAAGATTGAGATTGTCTCCCTCCTGCCGCTCGCCCCATGTCGTGACCGACAATGTGTGTGGAATGAGCAGGATGGTAAAGGTGTCATCCTTGACCTTATTAACGGTCAGCGAAGTGCCATCAAGACAAACTGACCCCTTTGCGGCGATAAATCGTGACAGCTCCGCCGGAACGCGAATAACAAATTCCGCAGTTGCCCCCCAGGGGCCATCACCTTCGGTAACGGCTTTACGGGAAACAATTGTGGCTACGCCATCGACATGGCCGGTTACAATATGCCCACCCAGCTCATCACCAACCTTCAAGGAACGCTCCAGGTTGATCCGGCGCCCCTGAGACCATGATGAAACGGTTGTGTAGGCAAGCGTTTCCGCCGCTGCATCAACGTCGAACCAGCTGCCTCCAGGACGTTCCCCGATGCCGACAACAGTCAGGCAGGGGCCACTGCACGCGATTGATGCTCCCAGCGCAATCGTTACCGGATCGTAGGAGCTTTCTATCCTGATGCGCCTCAGCTTATCGGCCTGCGTCATGGATCGCACAATACCGACATCCGATACGAGCCCTGTAAACATGCTACTCTTTCCTTTCATGGAAAGCGAATACGTCATTACCGGCGTGTTCCTCGCCCTTCAAAATGAATTCTTCCTGAAGCAGGCGATCGAGAGGAGCCAGAAGAGCAGGCAACCCCACCGAACCGAGTTCTTTATCCCCGGTTACCAGTACAGCTTCGTCGATCAGTCCCTGCTTTGCAAGTTCCGCAGCCAATGTCGGTCCGCCCTCGCACAGCACTGACGAAATACCGCATTCGGCCAGCCTTCGCATCGCCTGTGCCGCACAAAGATGGCCACCTGGCGCCCTGTCAACGCGAAGAACCTCAACTCCCTTCGCAACAAGGGCTTTCTCATTCTCGATAGCAGCATCGGCAGCTGCGATGACCCAGGTCGCTTTTTCATCAGCGGTTTCGACCAGATGAAGATCAGGGCGTATACGAAGCGAAGAATCAAAGATAACGCGAACCGGAGAGCGACTTTCCATACCCGGCAAACGAACATCAAGCCGTGGATTGTCGGCGTTCGCAGTTCTCACGCCGATCAGAATCGCATCGGCGTGAGAACGCATCATATGAACCCTGGCATTGGCTGCCTGACCGGTAATGATCAAACGTTTTTCAGCCAGGCTTGCGGCATATCCATCTCGGGTGCGGGCCAGCTTGAGAATGATATCCGGCCTGTTCTCGACAACTCGCCTGAGATGCCCGCGATGCAGACGTCTCGCCTCGTCAGCCAGAATTCCGATATCGACCGCGATACCGGCCTCACGCAAGCGTGCAAACCCCTGCCCTGCAACTCGCAAATCCGGGTCAAGAATACCGGCTACGACGCGTTTCACCCCAGCCGCAATGACCGCATCAACACAAGGGGCTGTCCGCCCATGATGAGCGCACGGTTCCAGGGTGACGTAAAGCGTTGCTCCCCGTGCCCTTGTGCCAGCCTCATCAAGCGCTATGCGCTCGGCATGCGGTCGACCGCCTTGCGCAGTCATACCTTCCGCAATAATTTGCGGACCATCTCCCGTCTGCGCGACGACAACAGCTCCGACAGATGGGTTTGGCCATGTCCGGCCAAGATTCCTGAGACCCAGCGCAAGAGCTGCTCCCATGAAGCCCTCGTCCATACTCCGCGAAAGCCAAATATCTTCAGAACCTGGTGCGGGTTCGACTTCCATCATCTCTTCCGGATATGCGGCTCGTCATCAGCCTCTTCCGGGGTATCGGAAGAGCCCAATTCCCCAAGCAGGTCTTTAAAATCGCTGGCCTCACGGAAGTTCCTGTAAACGGAAGCGAAGCGCACATAGGCGACATCATCAAGCCCTTTCAGGCCTTCCATCACAAGCTCGCCTACCAGCTCACTCGGTATTTCACTCTCATTCTGGCTTTCGAGCTGACGAACGACCCCGTTGATCATCCGCTCGACCCGCTCCGGATCGACAGAGCGTTTGCGCAAAGCTATCTCTATGGATCTTTGCAGCTTGTCCCGATCAAAAACCGCGCGCCGTCCCGAACGTTTGACGACAACCAGCTCACGCAGTTGCACCCGCTCGAAGGTCGTGAAACGACCTCCGCAATCCGGACAGATGCGCCTCCGACGGATGGCTGAAGAATCGTCCGTCGGCCGCGAATCCTTGACCTGCGTATCGAGACTGCCGCAATAGGGACAGCGCATGCAATGACCTCAGCTGTAGATCGGGAAGCGCTGTGTCAGGGCCTGTACCCTCACCTTGACGCTGGCCTCGACATTGGTATTTGAATCATCACCGTTTTGCTTCAAACCGTCGAGTACCTCGACGATCATCCGGCCGACTTCACGCATTTCCGCAACGCCAAATCCGCGCGATGTCACCGCAGGAGAGCCAAGACGGATACCTGATGTCACCATCGGCTTTTCAGGGTCATAAGGAACCCCGTTCTTGTTGCAGGTGATGTGCGCACGTCCCAATGCCGCTTCTGCCGCCTTGCCGGTCAGCCGCTTCTTCTGCAAATCGATCAGCATAAGATGATTGTCAGTACCGCCGGCGACAATATCATAGCCCGCCTTCGTCATCGTCTCCGCGAGAGCCTTGGCGTTATCGACCACGGCCTTGGCATAGATTTTAAAATCCGGACGCAGAGCTTCGCCAAGCGCCACCGCCTTGGCTGCGATCACATGCATCAGCGGTCCACCCTGAAGTCCCGGGAAGATGGCTGAATTGACTTTCTTGGCGATATCTTCGTCATTGGTCAGGATAGCGCCGCCGCGAGGTCCGCGGAGTGTCTTGTGCGTCGTCGTCGTCACAACATGGGCATGTGGGAACGGTGACGGATGAACGCCACCGGCAACCAGGCCTGCAAAATGGGCGATATCCACCATGAAGAAAGCACCGACCTCGTCCGCTATTTCGCGGAAACGCTCGAAGTCCCAGAAGCGCGAATAAGCCGATCCGCCCGCAACGATCACCTTAGGCTTATGCTCGCGGGCAAGTGCCGCAACTTCGTCCATATCGATGATCTGGTCTTCGGGGCGAACCTTATAGCTGACGACATTGAACCATTTGCCCGACATATTGACCGGCGAACCATGGGTCAGGTGTCCGCCGCACGCGAGATCAAGTCCCATAAACGTATCGCCCGGCTTCATCAGCGCCATGAAGACGGCCTGATTGGCCTGGCTTCCGGAGTTCGGCTGGACATTGGCAAAGCGGCAATCGAAGAGCGCGCATGCACGCTTGATCGCCAGTTCCTCGACGATGTCGACATATTGGCATCCGCCATAATAGCGCCGTCCCGGATAACCCTCGGCATATTTGTTGGTCATCACGGAGCCCTGCGCTTCAAGCACGGCTTTGGAGACGATATTCTCAGACGCTATCAGCTCGATCTCGTCTCTCTGACGACCCAGTTCAAGGGTGATAGCGCGCGCAACTTCAGGATCCTGATCGCCCAGACCAGCCGAAAAGAAGCTGTTTGACAAATGATTCTTTATCTCGTCGGCCGCCATGACAAAATCCCTTCTGTATCAAAACAACACCGGACACCCATCGGTATCCGACAAACTGTCCGCATTCAGTGAAACAAACCCGCTTCACCGAAACAACTCTCAGTACCCGGAATAACCGGCAATCCTGTCACTTTGCAAGATGTGAAAGGCTTTCTGGTGCACCGATGACGAAAAAAGACACTTCTCATGATGTCTAAATTACATTTCCATCCCTGACATCCCCCGAAAAATTGCCCAAGCGCGAGGACCCCAGAAATGCAAAAGCCCGCCACAAAGATGCGGCGGGCCGGGAATTTTTCAAGTTTACAGCTTATTGGCTGATGAAGGATTCTTCTTCCGGCGGCACCGGGTCCGCACTGGAAATCGGAACTGCATTTCCCAGACCGTCACGGCTGTAAATATCGCCACGGAATTGAACCAGTCCATCCGGGGTCGCCCAGGCGGTTATATATGTCCAGTAAACATTAACCGGTTCACGCAACCTCGCATCGCGGCGCTGTCCCGAATCAAAGACAGCCTCGATATTGCTGCGATCCCAGCCGGGTGTTTCCTTCAAGAGCCACTGAATGTAGTCACGGACGTTCTGGAGGCGCACGCATCCCGACGATACGAAACGGAAATCGTCGCCAAAAACGCCCTTGGCCGGAGTATCATGCATGTAGACGCCGTAGGGATTCGGAATATTGATGCGCACAAAGCCCATCGAGTTTATGTCTCCGCCGGGATCCTGGCGGAACATGTAGCGCGTGCCCTCGTTCGAATTCCAGTTGATCTGTTCCGGACGAACTTCCTGTCCCTGGCCGTTATAGACACGAATCTTGTTATCGCTCAGATAACTCGGATCCTTCTGCATCTTCGGGATCAGGTCTTTACGGATGATCGAGGCGGGAACGGTCCAGAACGGATTGAAATTAATCTCGACGATCTTGGCGTTCATGATCGGAGACTGACGATCAGCCTTACCGACACCTGCGGCGTGGCGAGTTTGAACCCTGCCATCCTCGGCAGTTTCAACAACGGCTGCCGGAATATTGACGACTACGTACCGCCGGCCGAGATTGCCGGAATAAGAGCGCAGCCTGACAACATTGATCTCAAGCTGCTTCAGCCGCACATCAGCCGGTACATTCATGGCGGTTACGGTTGCCGCACTGAGCTGACCGGTCGTATTGAGACCGTGCCGGGCCTGGAAACGGCGCACGCCGGCCTCGACATAAGAATCGTAGATGGGAGAGGAACCCGCGGCCGGGTCGAGGTCCCCACTCACGATCAGACGCTGGCGCAAGGCCACGACATCCTGGCTTTTGGAGCCAACCTGCAAATTAGTCGCGATACGAAGCTGCGGCCAGCCGCCGCGCGCCACCAGTTCCTTATAGCGGGAGATCATCTCCTCGGTCGCAGCGAGCGCCTGGGGAGAGAGAATTGGAGTAACCGAACGCGGCACCCGAAGACGAACGGCTGAATCGTAATTCTGTTGCCATTCTGCCTGGTCCCCAGCAGCCAATTGCTGAGCCGAAGCACCAATAACGGTCGTCATGGCGAGAGCTAGCGTTCCGGTGAATAGCGAGGCGCGAGAAAACATGATGAGGCTTTCAATCCTGGGAAATATTGCTTCCTGAAAAAGCTGCGATTCGTCGATCGCATGTCTTGCAGAAAGATGCCCTGACAACATTAACGAAGGGTGTGCAAAACCACGATGAACACGGCCATTTTAAGGCAAAGCTGGCAATTTCGTTGTCATGAAGGGGTTTAATCAGGCTTTGCGGTGTGTTCTTCAAATTTCCGTTATGATCGCCTTCAATCCGTTTCTTCTCTTGCCGCCATCCATGATAGAAACAGGTAGATAGCCACCAGCGTGCAGAGCCCGGCAGAAACCCAAAAGCCATTCAGGACGAGCCTGGGAAAGAACATCGACAGGATAAGCTGGCTTATAACGGCAATGAGCCACATTACGCCGCCCCACGCACTCACCATCCAGAGCCCGACCGCGGCAATAGGATCGATAACCGCGAAATAAACCACCATCGCCTGGAAGTCGAACGGCATCGTGGAAAAGAGTTCAGTGGGATTCCAGGCCCCGAGCACAATCGCCCAGGCGCTCAATCCCTTCATGACCCATAACAAAGCGACAGGCCTTGCAAACCAGACCAGCACGGATCGCCATGGGATAGACGATTGCCGCCGCCTGATACCGCGAAGGGTGCCGTCTCCTGCATCCACCACTTCCGTCGCTTTGCGCTGCATGAACCTGAGCATTATGAGATTTTTAGTTCCTTGGGACCGAGCGAAACGAAATAGGACTGAATTTCCGCAGCGCTTATATCATCAAGGCTGGCCGGGTCCCAAGCCGGTTTTCCGTCTTTGTCGACCAATACTGACCGAACCCCTTCGTAAAAATCGCTTCCTTGCTCGGAAAGGCGGGTGGATAAACGGTAGTCCATTTTCATGACGTCATCAAAACTGAGAGAAGCCCCCCTTTGCATCTGCTCAAAAACGATGCGCAGGCTTGACGGAGATTTTCCTTCAAAGGTCGAGAGAAGATGAGCGGCAAAGTCCGAACCCTTAGCTAACTGAAGGCGGGATATGATCTCCTGCACGCCGGGAGCGGAGAAACAATGGTCAATCAGCTCCTTTTCGCGCTCCAGCATGGAGACTTCGGCAGGAGCGGCCAGATGCTCCAGCACCTCGTCAATCATTTCCCCGGCGATCAACCGCTGCTCCAATTGCGCAAAATTTCCCGAAGCGACAGCATGAGTGGCAAGACCGAGATAAAGTGCATCGGCCCTGCGAACTCGATCACCCGTCAGGGCCAGATAAAGACCAAAACGCCCGGGCAAACGGGATAAAGCGTAAGCTGCTCCGACATCGGGAAAGAATCCGATGGCAACCTCCGGCATGGCGAAAAGATAACGGTCACCGGCAATGCGGTGAGAACCATGAATTGATATGCCAACCCCGCCCCCCATCACAATACCGTCGATCAGTGAGATATACGGCTTCGGATAGTGCTTGATCAGCGTATTCAGTCGATACTCTTCATGCCAGAAAGCGAGAGCTTCATCCCTTCGCCCATCAAGGCAGACTTCGCGGACCCAGCGAACATCGCCCCCGGCGCAAAATGCCTTGTCGCCACTTCCCTTGATAATCACGAGTTTGATGTGCGGGTCGTCCCTCCAGGAATTCAGAGCCTCAAGCATCGCAGCAATGATACCGGGCGTCAGAGCATTAAGGGCTCTTGGCCTGTTCAAAACAATTACACCGGCAACACCACGCTTTTCGCATAAGATTTCTGGAACCGCGGTCATCAGAATATTTCCCCTGCTCGATACCTTGTCAGATGGTTAAGCGCCACCTTTCCATATCCCTAGCCTATATCTCATAGCGGCACATATGAGCGAACACAGGTTTTAGTCGAATTGATATTCCCGAATTCGCATCCGCCTCACCTTGCATCCCACGGGAGGGCAAGTGATACTCATGGCAACTATTTCATGTGTCCCCGGGAATTACCATGTCGCTCTTTACCTTGAACGAATTCAACGCATTCACATCGACTTTCCCGGGCGTAACCCATGTCGATCAGTGGGAATCCCGTGTGGCGAAAGTAGGCGGCAAGGTGTTTGCGCTTTTGTCACAAGAAGGCGATCAGAACTATATCGCTTTCAAGTGCTCCGAATTGAGTTTCGTCATTCTGACTGCGATAGAAGGGATCAGGCAGGCCCCATATTTTGCAAAACGTCAGTGGGTATCCGTGGGGTGTAGCGCAGAATTGCCTGAAACGGATCTCCAGGGGTATATAACCCAGTCACATCAAATCGTTGCAAAAGGGCTCACTAAAAAACTGCAACGGGAACTCGGCATAGAGCAACCGTAATTTCGGCATCAACCGCGCTCTTGCTGCAAATCAGGTTTCCTGATTTCTGCGCGATACTCTACTATCATGACGCTTTCATATACGCGCATCGGACAAATCATCATGTCGCCTCATCAGTCCCCCTTACAATCTGACAAGCTTGACCTGGCGCATCGCCCCCGTCGCAATCGAAAGAGCGACTGGACGCGCAGGCTGGTGCGCGAAAATCGAATCAGTGCGGATGACCTGATTTGGCCGCTTTTTGTAATCGAGGGTAGCGGTATACGTCAGCCTGTCGCTTCCATGCCCGGTGTGGAACGCCTCAGTATTGATGAAGCTGTCCGAGCAGCGGAAGAAGCCGCCGCGCTTTCCGTCCCGGCAATTGCTTTGTTTCCTTACACCGAGAACAGTCTGCGTGACTCTGATGGTTCGGAAGCACTTAATCCTGATAATCTCGTCTGCCGGACAATCCGGGCAATCAAGCAGGCTGTGCCGCAAATCGGAATTGTCACCGACGTGGCGCTGGACCCCTATACCAGCCATGGCCATGACGGTCTCTTGAGCGGTGAGACCATCCTCAACGATGAGACGGTTGCCGTTCTCTGCCGCCAGGCCGTCACTCAGGCGGAAGCGGGAGCGGACATCATCGCCCCATCCGATATGATGGACGGACGCATTGGCGCAATGCGCAGTGCGCTTGATCGGACGGGCTTTGAAAACGTTCAGATCATGGCATATTCGGCCAAATACGCCTCAGCTTTTTATGGACCGTTCCGTGACGCTATCGGCACCAGTGCCACCCTTGTCGGCGATAAACGTACCTATCAGATGGACCCGGCCAATAGTGATGAAGCGCTGCGCGAAGTTGCGCTTGATCTGGATGAAGGGGCTGACATGGTCATGGTCAAGCCGGGCATGCCATATCTCGACATCATCCGCCGCGTGAAGGACACCTTTGCCGTTCCGACATTCGCCTACCAGGTTTCCGGAGAATACGCGATGATCGAAGCCGCTGCTCGAAATGGCTGGCTTGATGGCAACCGGGCCATGGTTGAGAGCCTGATGGCATTCAAACGTGCCGGAGCCGATGGCGTTTTGACCTATTTCGCTCCGCGTATCGCAAGAATGTTGAAGGAAGGCGAAATCTGACAGGTGTCTGCGGGCTCGATCAATCAACGAAAAACCACCCACCCGGATACTTCCCCGAAAAAGGAAATGAGGTCAGCCAAGCGTGCGCGATAACCGGCGTCTTTTCTGGTGGAGTTTCTTCATCGCAGCAATCGCAGTTATGTTTGGCTGGGCAACCGCGAAAGACGCGGAAGACGTGCGTGTTTGCCGCGAAGCAGTGACTGCTATCAATAGAGCCGATTCCCTGATCTCTATCCGGCGCGTTACTGCAACCTCGTTTTCCAGGAATATCCGTATTGATTATGATGTTCGGTACTCAGCGCAATCTCGCGCCCTTAGCCGCTATGCCATCTGTCGCTTTTCACCCGGCCTGATTCCCCCGTTTCAATCGGACCTGTCAGGAGTGATCACAGAATTCGGCCCGCTTCCAGACAGCAAGCTGTTCCTGCTCAAGCGCTTCTATATCGGTACCGCCGAGGCCGAAAGAGCGGTCGGCACCAACCAGTACTCAACAATGTCAGGCCCGAGGCGCTTTACAACCCATCTCGCCGAATGGTCGCTGAATGTGATGCCGCGTGCGGCGATCTACATGCTGATAACCATGGCATTTACCGGGATGCTTTCTCTGTTTCGCAATTTACGTAGTGGTATGTTCTACGGAATTGGCGGCGCAACTGCCTCGTTCGTTGGAGCGTTGACTGTAACAGGACCAGTTTCAACCACAACAATAAGCCTGGCTTTCATGACAAGTATCGTCGGTGGCGCCTGCACCATCGTTCTTTATAGACACAGCAGGGGGGCACCTTCCAGAACGGGCACCTCATCTTCCTGGATGCTGTTCGCCGCACTGGTTTTGGGTGCACTTTTCTGGTTTCCCGACCACGGTATTTATACGCGGCATTGGTTGCCGGTTGCCTGGTTACGACCGTTGTCTCTCATGGGAATAGATGGATACGATGTTTCCGTAACTCCTCTGGCGCTGGCGACGATAGCCGTCTCGGCCCTGGCAATGGTCACAACATCAGCATTCTTTCGTCAGCAGCGTTCAGATGAACCTCACGCACAGGGTCCATCAATGCTTGAAAGGATTCTGGTACTTTTCTCCACCGCGTTTATCGCAGGCGCGGCGGCAGCGCTTGGCTACATTCAGTATGGTCTGGAAACAGACCCCTTGCTGCTCTGTACCAAGGGCCTGTTCATCGCGTTGATCATCAATATGAGCAGCAGCCGCATACGCCTGACCTATGCGCTCGTTCTCTGCCTTGCTCTCGCTTCCCTGGAACTGGCACTGGCCCCGATCCTGACAAGAAACACTATCAATCTCTTTGCCTATGGGCTGTTAACGGTGGCTCTGATCTCGCAACCCGAGTTCCGGGCCCTCCTTCGCCTTAAGGAGAAAGCTCCATGAGTAATTACGCCATCGATATCGAGGATATTAAGCAGGCAGCCGCAGCAATCAGCGACAAAATTTCCGCGACACCTCTCATGTCTGCACCGCGCCTGTCGGAGCTAACCGGTGCTACCATATTCGTAAAGTACGAAAACATGCACCCGACCGGAGCATTCAAGGAGCGTGGCGCCCTCAATAAATTGATGTCGCTGACACCGGAAGAGCGCCTCAATGGCGTTATCGCAATGTCAGCGGGCAATCACGCCCAGGCAGTTGCCTACCACTCGAGATTACTCGGTATCCCGGCAACGATCATAATGCCTACCAGCACACCCATCGTGAAAGCGGAAAACACCCGCATCCATGGCGCAGAAGTCATTCTGTACGGTGAAAGCCTTGCCGAATCCGCAACGAGAGCGCGTGAACTCGCAAATGAGCGGGAACTTACCTTCGTCCATCCTTACGACGATCCCGCAATCATAGCCGGACAAGGAACTGTAGCGTTGGAGATTTTGGCGGCAGCGCCCGACATCGACATGATTGTAGCTCCCATCGGCGGTGGCGGCCTGATCTCGGGAATTGCCATTGCGGCTAAAGCTCTCAAGCCCGATATCCAGATCATCGGCGTGGAGGCAGCGCTTTATCCATCTTATACCAATGCCCTGGGAGATACGGACCTTCCTGTCGGCGGACAAACGCTTGCCGAGGGTATAGCCGTCAAGACGATCGGTGAAAGGAACTTTCCGATTGTCCGCGATTTGGTTTCAGACATTTTCATCGTTGACGAGTCTGAGATTGAGGCTGCGGTAAACAGTTACGCAACGTTGCAGCGCACGATGGCCGAAGGAGCAGGCGCCGCCGGTCTTGCGGCCGTCATGGCTTTTCCTGAGTTTTTCAAAGGTAAACGGGTCGCACTTGTTTTGTCGGGAGGTAATATCGATGCGAGGATTCTTGCATCCATCATGATCAGGGAACTGGAGCGTTGCGAACGCATTACTTCCATCCGTATCACCACCAACGATGCTCCCGGGCTCCTTGGGAGAGTAGCAAGCCGTCTCGGTGATCTCGGCGCCAACATTCTCGAGGTGTCGCATCGAAGATTATTTCTCGACGTACCTGCAAAGGGCGTCAGCATAGACATCACCATTGAAACCCGTGACGCAACCCATACATCCGAAGTTATCGATGCCCTCAAACAGGACGGGCTTGCACCACAGGTTCTGTCATCACTGAGGGCAACCTCGTAAGCCAAGGTTCGAAAAAGGTTGGTATCATCGTGTCGTACAGACGTAATTACGCAGAATTTTCCTCAGCAAGACGTTTGACTGAAGGCGTTATCAGCCGGCGGCTTATTGCTTATTTTGTCGACGCTGTCGTGATCTTTTGCCTCGTATCCCTCTTTTATATCGTGATTGCTGTTCTTGGCGTCGTAACCTTGGGGCTGGCATGGCTGGCTTATGCCATACCGATACCTGCAATCGGAATTCTCTATAGTGCCTTGACGATTTCATCCTCCCGCCAGGCGACGATTGGAATGAGGATGACGGGTGTCAAAATCGTGGAAGAGAGAACAGGCCTTGCGGTACCTGCCGTAACGGCTGCGGCGCACGCTCTTTTTTTCTACGTAGCCCTGTTTTCCATGCTTCTGTTTATTATCAATGCCATCATCGGCCTGGCCAGAGCCGATCGAAGAATGGGGCATGATCTTCTGGCCGGAATTACTGCGATCAGAGCGTGACAATTGTGTTCCGGCACCTAAATAAATAACCCGCAACCATTAAGAGTAATGCTTCAGAAATCCGCCTCAATTCTCAACTTCATTGAAAACGGTCTGGAGTAAAATTGCTGACACATATCAGGGAACAGGGCGTAAGGCCGTGACGAGCCATTCGCGTGAAGCGCAACAATTCTATCTGACACCTAATTCTCCCTGTCCCTATCTGCCTGGACGCGAAGAAAGAAAGGTTTTTACGAACGTCGCTGGAGCGCATGCACGCGAAATCAACGATCTTTTGACTCAAAGCGGTTTTCGCAGGTCACAGCTCATTGCCTACCGGCCAGCCTGCGAAAACTGTGCCGCCTGCGTCTCTGTCCGCGTCTTGACCAGTGAGTTTTCACCGTCTGCCAATATGCGCCGGGTAAATGCTGCGAACGACGATCTGATCGGCATAGAAATCGCCAATTCTTTCTCTTCCGAACAATATTCATTATTTCGCCGCTACCTCGACACTCGCCACCTGGATGGCGGCATGGTGGATATGTCCGTTCTCGATTATCGTATGATGGTCGAGGAAAGCGCCGTTGACACAACGCTGATTGAATACCGCCTCCGGGATATCGACAGCGCATTCACTGGAAAAAGTTCCGGTACCCTGGTTGGCGTGGCCCTGACAGACCAGATGAGTGACGGTCTGTCGATGGTTTATTCCTTCTATGATCCGGATATGAAAGATCGCAGCCTCGGCACCTTCATGATCCTAGATCATATCGAGCGAGCGCGCCGCAAAGGCCTGCCTTATCTCTATCTCGGTTACTGGGTCGAAGGTTCGCGCAAGATGTCTTACAAGAAACGGTTCCTTCCCCAGGAACGGCTGACGGTGAGAGGCTGGGAACGCGCTGATTGACAGAGCTGCCATTTCGCAAATCTCACCAAGCATTTCAAAAGGATGTAACATGTCTGCAGAAAAGGTTGCCGTTGTAACCGCTGGCGGAAGTGGAATGGGGGCTGAAGCCGCCCGGCGTCTGTCGTCTGGCGGTTTCAAAATTGCAATTCTATCGTCCTCGGGCAAGGGCGAGGAACTGGCGAAAAGCCTTGGAGGCTTTGGCGTTACCGGCTCCAATCAATCGAACGACGATCTCAAGCGGCTGGTTGAAGAAACCGTGTCGAAATGGGGCCGTATCGATGTTCTGGTCAATAGCGCCGCTCATGGACCACGGGCATCGATTCTCGATTTGACGGATGACGACTGGCACAAGGGACTGGACGTCTATCTGATGAATGTCGTTCGGGCGACCCGCCTGGTGACGCCTATCATGCTGAAGCAGAAATCGGGAACGATCATCAATATATCGACATTTGCAGCTTTTGAGCCGGACCCTGCATTCCCGACGTCAGGCGTCTTTCGGGCAGGTCTTGCCGCTTTCACCAAATTGTTCGCAGACAAATACGCCGCCGAAAATATACGGATGAATAACGTTCTTCCGGGATTCATCGACAGCCTCCCCGAAAAGCAGGAATTACGCGAGCGCATCCCGATGGGGCGTTATGGAAAGAGCGAAGAGATTGCCGCCACTATCGCGTTTCTCGCGTCTCCCGGCGGGGCCTACATCACCGGCCAGAACATCCGTGTCGACGGCGGGATTACGCGTTCGGTATAAACCGGCAGGACGAGAGCTCCGATGAAGACACCGGGGAGCTCCATGAGCTTTCCCGGTATCCCTATCTGAACTTGTTCGACTTCGGGAAGCCTTTCGGAGGCAGGCGACCAGCTTCTGCGCGATGTGCCAGCCAATCGCGTAAGTCTTGCGCTGCGACGGTCCATATCCGGTCCGAAGTGTCTTTCCAGGTCAGGCCATCTACAAGCGAAAACACCTTGATGTCGGAGATACCGCCATCACGATAACGTTGTAGTCTGACGCCTTTGCCCCGTGACATCTCCGGAATCTCGCTCAACGGAAAAACAAGCAGCTTCCGGTTTTCACCAATGATGGCGACATGATCGCCAATTGCCTCGATACAAATGCGGGCCTGCGCGGGAGCGTCGAGATTGACGATCTGTTTGCCCTTGCGGGTATTGGCAACAATATCATCTGTCGGAGCAACAAAACCACGACCATCGGAACGAGCCAGCAACAATCTGGCTCCGGGCCTGTATGGGAATGCAGTAACAAAATCTGCGCTCTCGTCGAGATCGACCATCAGACGGATGGGATCACCGAAACCCCGCCCTCCCGGCAGCTTCGACGCTTCGAGGGTGAAGAAGCGGCCATTGTCGGCCATCACCAGAATTTTCGCCGTTGTCTCGGTATGGAATGACAGTTTCAGGGAATCGTCGCCCTTGAATTGCACACCGGACAGATCGGCGACATGACCCTTCATCGCCCGGATCCAGCCCTTTTCGGAGACGATCACGGTAATCGGCTCCCGCTCGATCATGGCTTCGGCAAAATCGATCTCCGATGTCTCGGGCACATCGGCGAATGTGGTGCGACGCTTGCCAAGCGGGGTTTCAGCACCAAAAAGCTTTCGGGCTTCGCGGATCTGCCGGGTAACGGTATTCCACTGGGAAACCTCCGAATTGAGCAGACTCTCGATATCGGACTTTTCCCTGCTCAGTGCTTCCTGTTCGCTCTTCAGTTGCATCTCTTCGAGGCGACGCAATGATCTGAGGCGCGTATCGAGGATGGCGTTGGCCTGAACTTCTGTCAGCTTGAAAGCTTTCATCAGTTCCTGTCTCGGCTCGTCTTCCTCACGGATGATCCGGATGACCTTATCAAGATCAAGATAGACAATAAGCAAGCCGCCGAGAATCTCCAGCCGCCGGTCAATTGCCGCCAGCCGGAATCGAGAGCGGCGCACCAGGACCTCGCGACGATGATCTAGCCATTCGCGCAGAACTTCGGCAAGGTTCATCACCTTTGGAATACGGCCTTGCGACAGCACGTTCATATTCAAGGAGATGCGGCTTTCAAGCTCAGTGAGCTTGAACAGGGATTCCATCAGGATAACGGGGTCGACAGTGCGAGAGCGTGGCTCGAAGACAACCCGGATATCCTCGGCGGATTCGTCACGCACGTCACCGAGAAGCGGCAGCTTCCGATCCTGTAGAAGCTCGGCGATTTTCTCAATCAGACGTGATTTCGATACCAGATACGGTATTTCCGTCACCACCACCTGCCAGGCTCCCCGAGCAGCATCTTCCTTGTGCCAGCGGGCACGAACGCGAAAGGAACCGCGACCGGTGCGGTAGGCATCCGCGATAGAGTCGCGATTATCAACGATGATGCCGCCAGTCGGCAGATCCGGCCCGGGAACGAATGTCAGCAATCGCTCTGAATCAGTGTCCGGGTGCTTGATCAGATAGAGGGCGGCATCACATAACTCGCTGGCGTTATGCGGCGGGATCGACGTTGCCATGCCGACCGCAATACCCTGGCTGCCATTGGCCAGCAGATTGGGAAATGCAGCCGGGAGAACAACCGGCTCTTCATTAGCCTGATCGTAAGTTTCACGGAAATCGACGGCATCTTCATCAAGACCGTCAAGCAGAAGCTGAGCAATCGGGGTCAGTCGTGCCTCGGTGTAACGCATGGCAGCGGCGCTATCGCCGTCGATATTGCCAAAATTGCCCTGGCCCTCAACCAACGGGTAGCGTTGCGCGAAATCCTGCGCCAAACGAACCAGTGCGTCATAAATCGCCTGATCACCATGCGGGTGATACTGACCCATGACGTCACCGACGATGCGGGCACATTTTTTTGGTGCATTGACCGGGTCGAGTCGAAGAAGACGCATCGCATGAAGCACACGTCGATGGACTGGCTTCAACCCATCACGGGCATCAGGCAGCGCCCGGTGCATGATTGTCGACAGGGCATAGGCAAGATAACGCTCTTCCAGCGCATCCTTGAGACTGACTATTTCAATTCCGTCGTCCGGCGGATTGACCGCTTTACCCATCGATTGCCATACCCTTGTGTTTTATGAGGCCTGTCGTACCTGTTTTCTTGAAAGAGAACAAACCAAAAACAAAACTATTCGTGTCCATTCAACACCAAGCTGATGAAACGCTCACGCTCCGGCGGCATCTCCTGCCCCCTCGGCTCAAATACCCATGTCTTGAGGAAATATCCAGTCAGCATGAATCCGGCGCGAATGTCTCTGGCTGTTGGTTTAGTCTCCCTGCCGCCATTGATCAAGAAAGGTGGCAATGGCAGCAGCCGATCTTTATACGGCTCACCGGATATGGCGCCAACCGCGCGACCGGTTTTTGGTGAAACATAAATCAGATTCTCATTGGTGCCGGTTGCTGCACAGCTCACCAGATCAAGCCCAAAACCAAGTTCGGCCAGAAAGGCACGTTCAAAATGAATGAACAGCCGGGCGGCAATATCAGGATCATCAAGACGTTCGGTCAGCACGCCAACGGCATCATACAGACCGGGATGCGGATCGCGCTCCGGCAGCATTCGCAATAGGGCGGCAACGGTCATGAAACCCAGCATCGCAGCGGGTGACGCCAGAAAACGCGCGGTGCGCAGATCTCCGGCCTCAATCTGAAAGGTACCGAGATGATCTTCCAGACGAGCCCTCCATGTTGCAGTAACCGAGTTTCCGGGCTGGAGCAGGGACTGCATCGTTTTCGAGCGCCCTCCCCGGACGAGTCCGTGATGACGACCATGCTGGCGCGTCATAATCTCGAGGATTAGTGCCGCTTCACCATGGCGGCGCCCTCCGAGCACAAGACCCTCATCGTCCCACTGCAATGACTTCCCTTCCTACATCGCTAAAATATAGGGTTTCGCGATAAGCTTATAGAGTATGAAACAATGAGATGAACACTGGTTTTTCAAAGTGTCACACCCCACTTATCGGGTTCAAAACGTCATTTCGGGAATCCTCCACTCCCGTAAATCTTGTAACTTACAACCCTCACGGGAATGCATAAGTGAACATCGCAATCTACAGCACCAAAAGCTATGACCGCAAACACCTCGAAGAGGTCAACGTCACCGGCTTTGGATTTGGCCTTGAGTTCTTCGACTTCCCCCTGAATGCCAAGACCGCGAGAATGGCCGAAGGTTGCATTGCCGCCTGCATATTCGTCAATGACGAGGCAGATCGCCCGGCACTCATGGGGCTGGCAAAACACGGCGTAAAAATCATCGCGTTACGTTGTGCCGGTTTCAACAATGTTGATCTGAAAGCAGCCGAAGAACTTGGCCTTACGGTTGTACGGGTTCCTGCCTATTCTCCCGAAGCCGTTGCAGAACACGCAGTTGGGCTGATGCTTTGTCTCAATCGAAAAATTCACAAGGCCTATCAAAGAACGCGTGATGCCAATTTTTCTCTGGAGGGCTTGACCGGCTTCAACATGCATGGCCGGACGGCAGGTGTAATCGGTACGGGGAAAATCGGCCTGGCCACCATCCGGATACTCAAAGGCTTCGGCATGAATATCCTTGCCTATGACCCGTATCCAAATCCTGCGGCGGTAGAACTTGGAGCGAGATATGTGGAACTGGACGAACTCTATGTCCGGTCGGATATCATCACCCTTCACTGCCCTCTTACACCGGAGAACCATCACCTCCTGAACAAGGCTGCTTTCGACAGAATGAAAGATGGCGTTATGATCATCAACACAAGCCGCGGTGCGTTGATAGATTCACCTGCCGCAATCGAAGCCCTCAAACGACAACGCATCGGCTCACTTGGTCTTGATGTGTATGAGAACGAACGCGACCTGTTCTTCGAGGATAAATCGAACGACGTCATTCTCGATGACGTCTTCCGCCGTCTCTCATCGTGCCACAACGTGCTCTTCACAGGCCATCAGGCGTTCCTGACAGAGGAAGCGCTGATCAATATATCGGAAGTTACGCTTGGCAATATCAGACAGGTAGCCAGGGGTGAAACATGCGCCAATGAGGTGAAATTCGGATAACTGCCAATCACGGCTCACTGACTGCCGGCCGAATCAGCGACATCACTGGAAAGCAACGCCCACCGCTCGTGATCCCGCCACTCTCCTGCTATTTTGAGGTATCTTGGAGAATAACCTTCCTTGCGAAAACCGCCTCGCTTTATGAGAGCGAGAGAAGCCAGGTTTCCCGGCTGGATATTGGCTTCCAGCCGGTGCAGACCGATTTCCGAAAAGGCATAGCGAGTCGTCAGATTCAGCCCTTCTGTCATCAATCCGCGGCGGGAAAACATCACCATGCCAAAATAACCAAGGTAAGCGCTGCGAAAGCCGCCCCATACGATCTCGGAAATATTGAAAACACCGACGATGCCGTTCGTCTCATGCTCACGCGCGATAAGGCTGATATTGGGTCCGGTCAGGAGGCGACCAAACCATTGTTCAAAACCGTCCCGATCGAGAAACGGCTGAACCCAGGGAAGATGATGGCTGCGGCTTTCATAATTGGCCTTCATCAGCTCAAATGCATCCGTCCATCTGACTGGCCGTATCGCAACGCGAGACATGAAAGAGCTTCCTCCTGAAAGTCCATCTGACCGAGGTCAAAGCCAATACAGAAACTCCTGCGTTCCGGCGAAAACTAACCCCGCGGAAACTCCAGGCCCATTTCACGGTAACGATTCGGGTCGTCGCCCCAGTTCTCGCGCACCTTCACGAACAGAAACAGATGAACCGGTGCCTCGGCGATCTCCGAGATTTCGCGCCGGGCAGACTGGCTGATGGCTTTGATGGTCGCGCCCCCCTTGCCGAGCACAATCTTGCGCTGGCTGTCGCGCTCCACGAAAATCGTTTGCTCGATCCGCACGGAACCATCCGGGCGTAGCTGCCACTGATCTGTCTCGACATGTGATTGATAGGGCAGCTCCTGATGCAGCCGCTCATAAATCTTTTCGCGGGTAATCTCCGCAGCAAGCATGCGCAGCGGCGCATCCGATATCTGATCTTCCGGGTAAAGCCAATGCCCCTCAGGTATGGCATCTGCAAGATGCTTGCAGAAATCGGCGACACCTTCACCCTTCAGAGCTGAGACCATGAATGTCTGATCAAAAGCAAGGATCTCATTGACCTTCGCGGTCAGCGCCAACAGTTTCGGACGCTCAATGAGGTCGATCTTGTTGAGAACGAGAATTTTCGGACGATTAACCTCGGCAAGCTTTTTGAGGATGATCTCGGCTTCCTCGTCCACCCCTTTGCGGGCATCCAGCAGTAACGCCACGATGTCGGCGTCCGCCGCACCACCCCATGCCGATGTCACCATCGCACGGTCAAGGCGACGCTTCGGCTTGAAAATACCGGGTGTATCGACAAAAACGATCTGTGATTCGCCATTGATGACAATACCGCGAACCATCGTTCGGGTCGTCTGAACCTTGTGGGAAACAATGGAAACCTTCGAGCCGACCAGCGCATTGAGCAGAGTGGACTTTCCGGCGTTGGGCGCACCGATCAGCGCGACGAAGCCGGCCCTCGTTGCGGGATTTTCACTGCCTGTCATCGCCCTGTTCCTTCCAGACGCCCTCACGCAAAAGCAAGCCCTCTGCGGCATTTTGTTCTGCAACCCGTTTCGACGGGCCATGCCCTATCGAATCGGCGCGGCCCTCCACCCTTGCAGCAATGCGAAACTGCGGGGCATGGTCGGGACCAACACGCTCGATGGTCTGGTAAACCGGGGTCGGCAGGCCGAGGCCCTGGGCCCATTCTTGTAGCGCGGTCTTGGCGTCATGAAGCGGCCTTCTGGGGGCTGTGATCCTCTCCCGGAAAGCATTTTCAACGACACCCTTAACCGCGTCATAGCCGCCATCAAGAAATATCGCCCCAAGCAGGGATTCACAGACATCGGCAAGAATCGCCGCGTTCTGACGCCCACCCGTCTGCGTTTCACTGACACCAAGCCGCAGATGAGGCCCGACCTCCCAGGCAGTTGCAACCTCAGCGCAACTTTCACGGCGAACCAGTTCGGCCAACCGGCGAGACAACTCGCCCTCGGAAGCGTCAGGAAAGCTTGTGCACAGGGTCTCCGCGATCACCAGCCCCAGTACCCTGTCTCCGAGAAATTCAAGCCTCTGATAATTTCGCCCGGCATGCCCGCCGGTTGCGCTGACATGGGTGAGCGCCCGGAGAAGAAGCTCCTGGTTTGCAAAATGATATCCGAGGCGAGCCTCAAGATCTGCTGTTCGCGCCTTACTCAATATGAAAAAGCCTTATCTGATGGACTGGAACATCCGCTCACCCCGCATGGTCCAGGGCCACTGCCAGAATTTCCAGGCAGAAGCCTGCTCGTCGACCGACAGGAAAATCACTTCCGCTCGCCCGACCAGATTGTCAAACGGAACATAGCCCACTTCGGTCAGGACACGCGAATCCTGCGAGTTATCGCGATTGTCGCCCATCATGAAATAGTGCCCGGCTGGAACCGTATAAACTTCCGTGTTGTCGAGCATACCGTCATCGCCTTCGGCTTCGAGCACCGGATGCTTCACACCATTGGGAAGGGTCTCGATATAGCGCGGAATTTTGTAGCCATTGGAAATGAAATCATCGATGCGTTCACGTGGAACGACCTCTCCATTGATGTAGAGCCGCCCGGCTTTCATCTGGATTTTATCCCCCGGAAGACCAATCAACCGTTTAATGAAATCCTGGGAAACATCGGTCGGCTTCTTGAAGACGATAACGTCGCCGCGTTTTGGCTCAGAAGCGAGGATACGTCCGGAGAACAACGGAAGATTGAACGGCATGGAATATCTGGAAAAGCCGTAGGAATATTTCGAAACGAACAGGAAGTCCTGTATCAGAAGCGTTGGGATCATCGACCCTGACGGAATGTTATAGGACTGGAACAGGAAAGTCCGAAGCACAAGCGCAATAAGAAGGGCCTGGACAATGATCTTGACCATGTCCCACGTGCTGCGCACCGTCTGCTTTAAACTGCTATTCATGGACATTTGAACCTGACCCGCCTGTTGAGCGACCATCTCAATAAGTTCGTCTCCGATATCGCTATCAGAGAGCACTGGACATCGCCGTCTAAAGCACTTTCCGAAAAGTGGGAACCGGTTTCGGATAAAATTGCGGCAAAAACAAAAGTAAAAATGCTCTATCCCATGCATCTTTGGCCAGGAAGAGCCTTTGGACGCATCTGCTTAAAAAACATGCACAAAGCATTAAGAGGCGCTCCATTTCAGGAGCGCCACCCTGTTTCTTGTCTATCTGCGCGTGTCAGCGGTCATCCCGAACCGGGCCATATTCCACTGGAATCCAGCTATAACCTTTGCTTTCGGCACGGACATGGCCCAATCCCGGAAATGGAAGGTGCGCGCCGGCAATCCAGATTTTGCCTTTGGCAACGTCAGCCAGCAGCTTTTCACGCGTGACTATGGCCTGTTTGCTATCGACATCAAAATCAAAGGCAACTTCAGGACGAGGGAACTGAACAGCGTAGTTATGTACGATATCACCCCAGACAAGCAGTTGCTGTTCACCGGATTTCGGCTTGAAGAGATAGCTGGTATGGCCCGGAGTATGTCCTGGAGTGGCTTCGGCAGTCACGCCGGGCACCAGGGTATCGCCCTGGGTAAAGGTTTTAAACTTCCCTGCCGCAACATAAGGCGCGACCGAATCCCGAGACATCTTGAAGAAAGGTTGCGCCTCTTTCGGCGCTTTGGCCGCAACCTCTTCGCTCAGCCAGAAATCAGCTTCAGCCTTTGCGGTCCATACCTGCGCATTTGGAAAAGCCATTTTTCCATCCGCTGTGGCCACCCCGCAAGCATGGTCTCCATGAAGGTGCGTCAGAAGCACCGTATCAATTTGAGCCGGATCATAGCCCGCAGCGCGGATGTTATCGGGAATCCTGCCCAGCGTCGGCGTGAAGCATTTGGCAGTGCCTGCATCGACAAGGATGAGATTGGAGCCGGTATTGATGAGATAACCATTGACGGAAGTCTGTACGCCATGCGTCGTGGAAATGAACATATGAGCGAGTAATGACTGAATATCAGCCTCACTGGCTCCCTTCATGAGGCTGGCCAGGAGTTCCGTGTAACCATCGTAAAGAGCCGTTACTTCAAACTCGCCAAGTGCCATGCGATAAAAGCCCGGTGCCTGGGTTTTGAGTTGCGCCGGAGGCTCGGCGGACACTCCTACCGGAAGCGCAACCGAGAAAGCGGCGCCAGCAAGAGAAAGAGCCATCAAGGCCCGACGAACTGCTGCATGGGTGTAAAAAGTCATTTAAAGATCCGGAGTTGTTCTTGGTCAGAACAGTCTCTCATATCCAGGCATTGCGGAACTCAAGGCTCCGAACGGTATCTGAAAATTTCGACTGAGAACAAACTCTAACCAGTCACATAGCAGCACGCAATCGATCACTCCTCAAACTGGAAAACTTCTCCATCACCAGACCACTAAAAAAGATGTGAAAACTTTGAGACACAGTTCGGATGTGGAAAACCGATCCAATCTGCAACTTTCATTCATATGATGAGTTAACATTGGTTTTTAGTTATAAAATTGAAATGAAAAATTTCAGTAAATATCAGGTCATCAAGTTAATTTCACACAATTCGGCAAGCTCTATACACAGCCTGAACCGTGAAATATCATATTCTTCTATTATAAAAATAAGGAAATTACAACAATAGGTTACCTAAGATTTGCATTCTCTCAACTAGGGACACTCAATGGGCATCTCCAATCAAACAGCGGATATCTCCCCCCAGACATCAACGTCAAATGCAGAATACAGGAGCCGTATAAGATCGATATTTGCCGCCTCTTCTGGAAATCTGGTGGAGTGGTTTGATTTTTACGTTTATTCTTATTGTTCTATTTATTTTGCCAGTTCGTTTTTTCCGCAATCAGACAGAACTGTTCAGCTTCTGCAGACTGCTGCAATTTTCGCGATCGGGTTTCTGTTACGCCCTATCGGTGGGTGGGTATTTGGATATATCGCAGACAGGCACGGTCGAAAAACTGCGCTGCTTATCTCTGTTTATATGATGTGCTTTGGCTCTCTGCTGATAGCATGCCTGCCGGGTTACAACACAATAGGAATCTGGGCACCGATATTCCTGCTGCTGGCGCGGATGTTTCAGGGATTGTCAGTCGGTGGAGAATACGGTGCGACCGCAACTTACATGAGCGAGGTCGCAACCTCCGGCAGACGTGGCTTTCTTGCCTCCTTCCAGTATGTAACACTGGTGGGCGGGCAATTGCTGGCGCTGCTGGCGATCGTTATTCTTCAACATACAATTTCTGAAGAGAACATGTTCGCGTGGGGCTGGCGTATTCCCTTCTTCATTGGTGCCGCACTGGGTGTGGTTGCACTTTATCTGCGTCGTACCCTTACCGAGACCTCAGAGAAAAACGAGCGCGAACGCAAGGATGCAGGCTCTTTCAAAGCGCTTTGGGAAAATCGGCGCGCATTCATAATGGTACTTGGCTTCACCTGCGGCGGCTCTCTCAGTTTCTATACTTATTCGACCTATATGCAGAAATATCTGGTGAACACGGTCGGCATGCCAACCAGAACCGCCAGCATCATCATGACGGTCGCAATTTTCTTCTTCATGCTCCTGCAACCATTGCTTGGATGGCTTTCCGACCATATCAGCAGACGGACATCAATGCTGATATTCGGTGGGTTGCTGGCTACTATGACAGTGCCTATCCTCACAACCTTGAAAAATGTTTCCAGCCCCTATGCGGCGTTTGCACTCGTTATGGGGTCATTGGTCATCCTAAGCTTCTACACGTCGATTAACGGCCTCCTGAAAGCGGAAATGTTCCCCCCGCATATCAGGGCTCTCGGCGTCGGCGTGTCTTACGCCATCGCAAATGCACTCTTCGGTGGCTCCGCCGAGTTCGTCGCCCTGTCCCTGAAATCCTTGGGCCTTGAAACTGTTTTCTTCTGGTATGTCTCGGCGATGGGCGTTGTCGTTTTCATCACGTCTCTCTACCTCCATAAATCGGGCGAGGGAACGCTGAACTGACATTCCTGCAAGACTGCAAAAACGCGCGGGAGAGCCGACCATGATCTCTCCCGTAATCTCAGAACAGGACAGGCCTCGCCTCGATCACGACAAAGGCCTGCGCCAGCGGTGGGTCGTCCGTCAACGAGACATGCACAACCGCCTCATGCCCCTCCGGGGTCAATGCCTGCAACCGCTTGAGTGCACCACCTGCCAAACGCATGGTTGGCCGCCCGCCAGGCAGATTGACAACCTCCATGTCGCGCCAGAACACGCCGTTGCTCAAGCCTGTTCCGAGCGCTTTCGCGCAGGCCTCCTTGGCTGCGAAGCGTCTGGCATAAGACGGCGCGCGCGCCGCTCGTCGGTCGCTCTTCGCGCGCTCCCCTTCCGTAAAGATGCGATGCGTGAAGCGGTCGCCATGACGGCCAAGCACGTCCTCAATACGGCGGATATCGCAAAGGTCGGATCCGATGCCTAAGATCATTTTCCTGCTGCCATCAATTGGCCGCCTCGGATGAGGACGGTAACTCCTCAATAAATCCATTCGGGCCGGGAAGAAAGCCGTCAGGAGCGGCATCCCAGCTGAAGCAAGGGAGCGAAAAGACTTGCGGGACAGGTCTTTTGCGGCTATAGCGCCCTCACGTTTGCTCCGGCTGGGGGCTGAACGGACGGTGTGTCATGCGCATAGGGTTAGGTTAATCCGTCGTCCAGTGTCTCCGCCTTCGACATTCCTCTCGGGCCTTGAGGCTCGAAGGGCTTGGCGCCGGAAAACGTTAGGAACCGGCTCCAACCCATTGATGGGATGAGCCTTATTTAACCTGAGGAAAGGCCCGATATGCCTCTCTATGAGCACATCTTCATGGCTCGCCAGGACGTGACGCCCCAGCAGGTCGACGCAATGGTCGAACAGTACAAGGGTGTTATCGAAACCAATGGCGGCAAAGTCGAAAAGACCGAAAACTGGGGACTGAAGTCCCTCGCCTATCGCATCAAGAAGAACCGCAAGGCTCACTTCACGCTGTTCAATCTCGAAGCCCCGGCTGCTGCCGTGGCGGAGATGGAACGCCAGATGCGCATCAACGAAGACATCCTGCGTTTCATGACCGTCCGCGTCGAGGAACTCGAGACAGACCCATCGGTAATGATGCAGAAGCGTGACCGCGACGACCGCAAGGATCGCCGCCGCCGTGATGACGACGACTCTTCTTCTGACAACGACACCAACTTCAACGAGGAGGCATAAGCCATGGCATTTGGTGCTGGTGGCGGCGCTGGTCGTCGTCCGTTTTTCCGTCGTCGCAAGACCTGCCCGTTCTCGGGTGAAGGTGCGCCGAAGATCGACTACAAGGATACGAAGCTGCTTTCACGCTACATTTCCGAGCGTGGCAAGATCGTTCCTTCCCGTATCACTGCGGTCTCCAACAAGAAGCAGCGCGAACTGGCCAAGGCCATCAAGCGCGCCCGTTTCCTTGGTCTGCTGCCCTACGTGATCGCCTGATTCTGAAGCGTTTCCTAACGGATTCGCAACAGCTCGATAACAAGATGCCCCGCATTCAGCCGGGCATCTTCCAACCACCAGCCAGGCGGTGAAACTCCGTCAGGCCTGTTGGGGCAGGTAGCCCCTAACCCTGCCGTGAGCAGCGGGACAGCGATAAAGATGAACAGTTTTCTCGTCGGCATATTAGCGGGTGCCGCATCCGCTCTTCTATCCCTGGTCCTGGTGACCGGGCTGCCGATTGCCGTCATCTTCCTCTATCTCTCCCCTCTCCCTATTCTGATCGTCTCGCTTGGGTGGCGTCATCAGGCTGGCCTTGTCGCGACGACCATCGGTGCGGTCGCTCTTTCGCCCCTCAGTCTCAATGCAAGCCTGGTCTTTATAGCCGGCATCGGTTTGCCATCCTGGTGGCTCGCCTATCTGCTTCTGCTCGGACGTCAGACCGACAATGGCATGCAATGGTACCCGCTGGGACGAATTCTGGTATGGATCGTCGGCATTGCCGCAGCGCAGCTGTTCGCCGTATTATTTTTTATCGGCGACGGGTCTCATGCCGGTTATGTCGAACTTATCAATTCATTCCTGACGCTTATGGAACCGCAATTGCGGGAGGTTTTCGGAAGCCAGTACAATGCTGAGCATCTGGCCGAGGTTCTCGCAATTCTGATACCATCGAGCTTTGCTTCGTTCATGGTGTTCCTTTACGTTCTCAATATCTGGATCGCGGCCAGATCGCTTGCAGTATCGAAGCGACTATTGCGGCCCTGGCCTTTCATTCCTGCAACGCAGATGCCGCGAATCGTTGTTGCTGCAGCAGTGGCGGGCTTTGCAATTTCGTTCTTGGAAGGATTTGCCGGTATAGCCGGGCTTGTGCTTTTCAGCGCATCCTCGACCGCCCTGCTCTTCCAGGGGCTGGCCATGATCCATCAGATTTCGCAATCCTGGCGCCAGCGCAGGCTCATTCTTTGGCTGGTCTACATTGCGATTGTGTTGCTGCCTTCTGCTGGCGGCTCGTTCTTTGCCTTCGTCGGTCCTGCTGTGACCGTCTTGGGACTCGCGGATGTTCTGTTCAACATTCGCAACAGATTTGGATTCGGCAATGCCGTTCCACCTAACGACAACGACAATAGTTTTTAAGGAGATACATCATGGAAGTCATTCTGCTTGAGCGCATCGCACGGCTTGGCCAGATGGGCGACACCGTAAAGGTTCGCGATGGTTTTGCCCGCAATTTCCTGCTGCCGCGCGGCAAGGCCCTGCGCGCCACCAAGAACAATAAGGAACATTTCGAGAAGCAGCGCGCCCAGCTTGAGGCCCGCAATCTCGAGCGCCGCAAGGAAGCCGAAGCCGTTGGTGAGAAGCTCAATGGCCAGAGCTTCATCGTTATCCGCCAGGCCGGCGAAACCGCAGTTCTCTACGGTTCAGTTTCCACCCGCGACCTCTCCGAGACGATCACCGCCGGTGGCTTCTCGATTTCCCGTGAGCAGATCGCTCTCAATCATCCGATCAAGACGCTCGGCTTGCATGAAGTTCCGGTCACTCTGCACCCGGAAGTCGAGGCAAAGGTGACGATCAACGTCGCTCGCAGCCCCGAAGAAGCCGAACGCCAGACCCGCGGTGAGAGCGTTTCCACTCGTGACGAGACGAATCTAGATGATCTTGGCCTCGAAGTCGGTGCGGCCCTGGCTGAAGCGGCAGGCGACGAAGAAGACATCTAATTCCATTGTCTCAGACTGATTCTGGTCGGAAGGGCTTGCTCTTCCGACCTTTTTTTTATGTACACTTACAGACGTGTTGTTAATGGTGATTCCTGTCAATCAATTGGCATCTTTTTTTTCAAAAATCTGAAAAACATGTGAAGTGGGTGGATATCGAGGGTTGCAGCAACAACGCTGTCGTATGTTGCGCATTCGTCCTGCCACCGGCTTTGTTTTGGGCTTAAGGCTAAACAATACAATTCTGACCGGAAGATGAAATGGCCACTGCCAACGCCCTGATTACCGCCTTTCCCGCTACCGAGCCCGAGTTCCGCGAGGCTCCCGGTAATATCGAGGCTGAACAGGCGCTTCTTGGTGCAATGCTGGTCAATAACGACGCGTTCTACAGGGTTTCCGACTTCCTGCTGCCGGAGCATTTCATCGACGGCACGCATCAGCGAATCTACGAAGTCGCCTCCAGTATGATCAAGGCAGGCAAGCTTGCCACTCCCATCACCCTGAAGACCTTTCTCGGTGATTCGGACCTAGGAGGATTGACTGTCTCCCAATACCTGGCGCGCCTTGCCGCCGAAGCGACCACGATCATCAACGCCGAGGAATATGGTCGCGCTGTTTACGATCTTGCCATCCGCAGACGTCTGATCACCATCGGTGAGGATCTCGTCAACGTCGCTTTTGACGCTCCCGTCGATATGGCCCCCAGAGAGCAGATAGAGGACGCGGAGCGGCGCTTGTACGAACTGGCGGAAACCGGTCGTTATGACGGCGGTTTTCAGCGTTTCTCCGATGCGTTGACGGGCGCCATAGATATGGCGGCTGCGGCTTTCAAACGTGAAGGCAAGTTATCTGGAATCTCCTCCGGCCTCAAGGATATGGACCGGACGCTCGGCGGCTTGCAGCCATCCGATCTTGTCATCCTCGCCGGACGCCCGGCCATGGGCAAGACCTCACTTGCAACCAATATCGCCTTCAACATAGCCAAGGCATATCGCGGTGAAAAACAGCAGGATGGCTCTTTGAAAACCGTGAATGGCGGCATCGTCGGTTTCTTTTCCCTCGAAATGTCGGCTGACCAGCTTGCAACCCGTATCATTGCCGAACAGGCTGGCGTTCCCTCCTATAAAATTCGCCGCGGCGACATGACTGAAGATGATTTCTTCAAGATCACGGACGTTGCACGGCAGATGCAGACCATTCCTTTCTATATCGACCAGACAGGCGGTATCTCCATCGCCCAGCTCACTGCCCGCGCGCGCCGTCTCAAGCGTCAGCGCGGGCTGGATGTTCTGGTCATCGACTACCTTCAACTGCTTTCCGGAAGTTCCAAGAAAAGCGACAATCGTGTTCAGGAGTTGACCGAAATTACCACCGGCCTTAAAGCTCTGGCGAAGGAGCTCAATGTGCCGGTCATTGCTCTTTCTCAGCTCTCCCGTCAGGTAGAAAATCGTGACGACAAGCGTCCTCAATTATCCGACTTGCGCGAATCAGGCTCGATTGAGCAGGACGCGGACGTGGTGATGTTCGTCTACCGCGAAGAATATTATCTCAAGATGAAAGAACCCAAGCTCGGCACGGAAGAGCACTTCAAATGGCAGGGCGACATGGACCAGGCCCACGGTAAGGCGGAAGTGATTGTGGGAAAACAGCGTCACGGACCGACCGGTACCATCCAGCTATCGTTCCAGGCCGATGTGACACGCTTCGCCGACCTTGCCGATGAAGATAAGTTGCCCGAGCGAATTGGAGATTGAAGAGTTTGATAACAGAAGCGGCAAACACACCTGAGGAGGGTTTCCATATCGCGGAGGCCGGAGGTGTGCTGACAATAGATCTCGATGCCATAGCCGCCAACTGGCGCTTCCTGCGTCAAAAAATTTCCGGTAGCGAATGCTCGGCCGTCGTCAAGGCAAACGCCTATGGTCTTGGCATCGAGAAGGTCGTACCGGCACTCGCCGCTGCCGGCTGCCGGACTTTTTTTGTCGCCTTGCTGTCCGAGGGAATCCGCGTCCGGAAACTGCTTCCGGATGCGACAATTTACGTTCTCAACGGCCTTTTCCCCGGTACGGCAGAAACGTACATAGCCCACAATCTGCGACCGGTTCTCAATTCCATGCCCGAAGTCAGCGAATGGGCGGCGTTTTCGAAAGGCCAGAACGCATTATTTCCCGCAGCGCTCCATGTCGATACAGGCATGACGCGCCTCGGTCTCTCAATCGCTGAAGCAATTGCCATGAAAGGCGGCAAGCTTGCCGCATCTTTTGAATGCTCGCTGTTGATGAGCCACTTCACGTCTTCGGAGGAGCCTTCTCATCCAACCCATCGACGTCAGATAGAGGCATTCCAGCGTGCGCGGGAAGCTTTTCCTGACACGCCCGCTTCGATGGCCAACTCGTCGGGAATTTTTCTACCGCAGACACCGCATTACGATCTCGTTCGGCCGGGATACGCGCTTTACGGCGGCAATCCTCTCCCGGACGAAGCCAATCCAATGCGCCCCGTTGTCCGGCTTGAAGGCAGGATCGTCCAAATCCGCTCGGTGGAAGCAGGCACAAAGGCCGGTTATAACAACCGCTGGAGCGCCAACAAGAAAGCTCGTCTGGCGACAATCTCGATTGGATATTTCGATGGCTATCCGCGCTCTGCCAGTGCAACCGATTTAAAAAAGAAAGCTGGTATCCCCTCCGGATCCGCCATTGTCGCAGGGCAACTCTGCCCATTCGCGGGAAACATCTCAATGGATCTGACCATTATCGACATCACCGATGTCGATCCGAAGGCGGCAGCTCCGGGTGATCTTGTCACATTGATCGGCGATGAGTTGAGCATTGACAGGGTCGGAGAAAATGCCGGAACCATCGGCTATGAAATATTGACCAATCTCGGCCAGCGGTATTATCGCCGATACATCGGCGAGGCCGTCTGAATGGCGAAACGCAATGCCAGTTATGTCTGCCAGGAATGCGGCGCCGTCTACAATCGCTGGAAGGGCAAGTGCGAAGCGTGCGGCGGCTGGAATACGATTGTCGAGGAAAGTGCCTCTACGAATCCCCTGGCCGGCCCTGCCGCTACGCGTCCGTCACGGGCGAAAGGTCGGATATTCCCGCTTGAAAGCCTTTCCGGCGAGAACAGCAAGGAGGCCGTCAGGACTCCATCCGGCATCGCGGAACTCGACCGGGTAACCGGTGGCGGTTTTGTTTACGGGTCGATCATTCTTATCGGCGGAGACCCGGGTATCGGCAAATCGACATTGCTGATGCAGGCGGCGGCAGCGCTCGCCAATGGTGGACACCGGGTCGCCTATATCTCGGGAGAAGAAGCAATCGCCCAGGTGCGTCTGCGAGCGGAGCGGCTGGGGCTTGCCGATGCACCCGTCGAACTGGCCGCCGAAACAAATGTCGAAGACATCATCGCAACCCTTTCTCACGGCACGCCCCCCGCCCTTGCAGTAATAGACTCGATTCAGACGATGTGGACGGAAACGGTGGAATCAGCACCTGGAACCGTCACCCAGGTACGCGGGAGTGCTCAGGCCCTCATTCGTTTTGCCAAGACAAAGGGGACGGCTGTCATTCTCGTCGGGCACGTCACCAAAGACGGACAAATCGCCGGACCCCGTGTGGTTGAACACATGGTGGATGCGGTCGCGTCGTTCGACGGTGATTCAAGTCATCATTTTCGCATCCTCCGCGCAGTCAAGAACCGCTTCGGTCCGACCGACGAGATTGGCGTTTTTGAAATGAGCGACCAGGGATTGCGTGAAATAGCCAACCCCTCAGAACTCTTTCTGGCGGGCAGAGACCTCGCCGTCCCTGGAACTGCCGTCTTTGCCGGAATGGAAGGCACCCGGCCCGTTCTCACCGAGATACAGGCTTTGGTCGCTCCGAGCTCGCTCGGGACGCCACGCCGCTCCGTGATCGGTTGGGACAACAATCGGCTGGCTATGATTCTTGCAGTTCTGGAAGCCCATGGCGGCCTGAAGCTCGGAATGCACGATGTTTATCTCAACGTTGCCGGTGGCTTGCGCATCGGTGAACCCGCTGCCGATCTAGCGGCGGCAGCAGCTCTTATCTCATCTTTATCGGGGGCCCCGTTGCCGCCCAATACTGTCTATTTCGGCGAATTAGGCCTTTCAGGAGCAATTCGCCCTGTCTCTCACATGCAAAATCGGTTGAAAGAAGCCGCTAAACTCGGGTTCACGGGAGCCGTCACACCGATGCCACGCAAGGACCGGGGTGAAAGGTTGGCATTGACGCCAAGCCCGATCAGTCATATTGCCGACCTTGTTGCCGGTATAGTAGCGTCACGGCCAAGGGGAAAAGTGCAGCATTCTCTCAACGAAGGGTGACGCATCGGTGAACAGACGCTATATGTCCGGTGCTCTTCTATTTCATAAATGCGGCCAACCGAGCCGACTTGGATAAACAGCGCAATGCCTATTTCTGTTCTGGATATTGCCGTACTTGGCGTCGTGGTCATTTCGGCTGTTCTCGCCGCCGTTCGGGGTTTTGCCCGGGAAGTTCTTGCAGTCTCCGCCTGGGTTATAGCAGCGGCTGCCGCGCTTTTCCTGCACAAATCTTTGCTGCCCTTCACCCATCAGTACATTTCTCATGAGACCATCGCGCTCGGAGTTACGATCGCCGGCATCTTCATTGTGACACTGGTGATAATGTCCCTGATCACCGTTCAGATTTCCGATCTCGTGCTCGACTCTCGCATAGGCGCTCTTGACCGCACGCTCGGGCTCATCTTCGGTATTGCCCGCGGTTTCCTTATCTGTGTTATCGGCTGGGTCCTGTTTGGTGTATTCCTCCTGCAGGGAAAGGTTCCCGACTGGGCTGCGACTGCACGCACACGCCCGATGCTGGAAAGCACCGGAGATGGCATTGTTTCCTTCTTCAAAAGCAACGCTGACGGCTGGCTCGACATGGCGCGCTCCAAACTTGGTTCAGCGAACGAGCCAAAAGAACCTCCGCCTGAAGCTCCGGTTACCCCTGAAAGTCCAGCCCCGGCCCATGGCTCTGGCGGTGCTACTTCGACACATTGACATCAATCAGGTAAGGCCTGATTGGTTGCCGACACTATAAACGGTTAGAGCGGGATACCCGTTCAGAGAAGCGCCAAGGTTTCAAGGCGCTTTTTTGGCTTTGAAAAAGCCATATGGATATACCCTGCCAGGGATGCATGACATCCCGGCATTGAGCGACACAAGCGATGCGACGACTACTGACGAGGAAAACGGCTATGTATCAAGATTTCGGGGCTCGCGAGAACAAGCAACTCGATCTCGATATCGACGGCGACACTTTGCGTGAAGAGTGCGGGGTCTTCGGAATTTTCGATCACCCGGATGCCGCCGCGATCACGGCGCTCGGACTGCATGCGCTTCAACATCGCGGACAGGAAGCCGCAGGCATCGTTTCATTCGATGGCATCACATACCATTCCGAGCGCAAGCGTGGATTGGTGGGGGACAATTTTTCCGAACGTTCAGTTATCGAGCGCCTGGAGGGCAACTCCGCCATAGGACATGTGCGTTATTCGACAACCGGCGAAACGGTGCTGCGTAACGTGCAGCCGCTGTTTGCCGAACTCGATGGTGGTGGCTTTGCAGTTGCTCATAACGGTAATCTCACAAACGGACTGACACTGCGTAGAAATCTCGTCCGTGAGGGCGCTATTTTCCAATCCACAACCGATACCGAAGTCATAGTCCATCTCGTTGCCCGCAGCCGCGGAAAGTTGCTTGAACGTTTCGTGGATGCAATCGCAAAACTCGAAGGAGCTTATTCCTTCGTCGCGTTATCGAACAAGAAACTGATCGGTGCCCGTGATCCGCTCGGGATTCGCCCACTGGTTCTCGGAGAACTCGATGGACGGTATATCCTCGCATCGGAGACTTGTGCCCTCGACATGATCGGTGCGACTTTTGTACGGGATGTGGAAAATGGAGAAGTAATCGTCATCTCGAAGGATGGCATGGAATCTTTTTATCCTTTCCCGAAACAGCCCGCCAGACCATGCATATTTGAGTACATTTATTTCGCTCGCCCGGATTCGGTCGTCAACGGGCGTGGCGTCTATCAGGTGCGCAAGTCTATGGGCCGAGAGCTCGCCAAGGAAGCTCCGGCCGATGTCGATGTCATTGTTCCGGTTCCCGATTCCGGTGTCCCTGCCGCTATCGGTTTCGCACAGCAATGCGGCATCCCTTACGAGCTTGGAATTATCCGCAATCACTATGTTGGAAGAACCTTTATTCAGCCAACCCAGTCGGTGCGCGAACTCGGCGTGCGAATGAAACACTCGGCCAATCAGAGCGTTGTGGCAGGGAAGAGGATAGTCTTGATCGATGACAGTCTCGTACGCGGTACGACGTCTATCAAGATTGTGCGGATGATGCGCGAAGCAGGTGCCCGTGAAGTTCATTTCCGCATTGCCAGCCCGCCCATCACGCATCCGGACTATTACGGTATCGATACACCCGACCGCGACAAGCTTCTGGCTGCAACACATAATCTCGAAGAAATGCGCGACTATATCGGAGCGGATTCGCTCACCTTCCTGAGTATCGACGGCATTTATCGCGCCATGGGATTCGACGGACGAGATCCGAAGCAGCCGCAGTTTACCGACCATTGCTTTACCGGCGATTATCCGACTGCCCTCACTGATATCAAGGCAGCAACCCCGCGACGCAAGGCGCTTCTCACCGAAGCAGATTAACGGTAGCCTTTTTATCATCAGGTAATCGATTGAGAATACTTGATATTCAGGCAATATAGCCGTATCGCGTTTGCAAAAATGGCAAACGAAGGGAGAGCACCATGAACAGGATTCTTGAAGGGCGTGTTGCTGTCGTTACCGGCGCCTCGCGAGGCATTGGCCGGGCGGCTGCCATAGCCCTCGCCGAAGCTGGTGCTCACATCGTTGCCCTCGCCCGCACGCAAGGTGGCCTGGAGGAACTGGACGACAGTATCCGTGAAGTTGGCGGCTCCGCAACACTCGTGCCGGTTGACCTGACTGATTTTGAGGCGATTGACCGCCTTGGCGCGGCAATTTTTCAGCGCTGGGGTAAGCTTGATATCCTGGTTGGAAACGCCGGCATTCTTGGGGAGCTTTCACCCATCACCCATATCGACCAGCAGGTCTGGGACGCAGTGATGAAGCTCAACGTTACCGCCAACTGGAGACTGATCCGTTCGCTGGATCCTCTGCTGAGGGCATCAGATGCCGGTCGAGCGATTTTCGTGACATCTGGTTCAGCGCATAAATGCACCGCTTACTGGGGCGTTTATTCCATTTCCAAGGCAGCTCTTGACGCTCTGGTCCGCACTTACGCGGCTGAGACAGTGACGACACCTGTACGCGCCATGCTGATCAATCCCGGGCCGCTCGCAACCAGCATGCGCAAGAAAGCCATGCCGGGCGAGGATCAAAGCAAGCTCAAGACGCCCGAAGACCTCGCGCCACATTTTGTGACGCTGGCATCACCGTCATGGATCGAAACCGGGAAAATCTACGACTTCACCCACAACGGCCAGATCCTTACACCGCAGGCACCTGCCTGAAAATTCCGGCCGGACACTCATACCATTCATGAATGAACTCAACCCGAACGGCTCTCCGTTCGGGTTGTTGCATTTCACTGCACCGTTTCGCTGGACTTGCGGCGGCTGCGCTTTGCCGGTTGCTTCGGCCCCAAAGTCACAGCTGCTTTATGCTTGCGTCCGTCCATCGGCAAAAGCAACTGCCCTTTCTCCAATTTGTGGGTCACTCCGTCCAGGGTCACATTGCCGATACCCCGGCCCAAGCCGGATGGGTTTTCAACCTCGATATCGTAGGTTGTTTTACCTTTCCTGATGCTGATGGAGAATCCCGGCCAGTCGGCGGGAATACACGGATCAAGCACGAGATGGCCTCCCAGTTGCCGCAGCCCCAGAATACCCTCAAGACCGGCGCGGTACATCCAGCCAGCAGACCCCGTATACCAGGTCCAACCGCCCCGCCCGATATGCGGCGCAACGGAATAGACATCAGCAGCAACAACATAAGGTTCAACCTTGTAGCAATCCATCTGATCCGGCGTCAGAGAGTGATTGACCGGATTGAGAGCTGAGAAAAGCTTTGCTGCCTTATCGCCCTGCCCGAGCCTGGCAAACGCGAGAATTGTCCACATCGCCGCGTGCGTATACTGGCCGCCGTTCTCACGCAACCCGGGCGGATAGCCCTTGATATAGCCAGGATCATTCAAGGTTTTATCGAAAGGCGGCGAAAATAGCAGAGCTATTCCCTCATCATAGCGGATCAGATGCTTCTCCAACGCTTCCATTGCCTGGGCGACATGCTCCGGATCCGCCGCTCCGGATAAAGCCGCCCAGGATTGCGCAATGGAATCGATCTTGCATTCATCACTGGTGATTGAGCCGAATGGCGTGCCATCGTCGAAATATCCGCGTCTGTACCATTCACCGTCCCAACCGTTCTGTTCGAGAGCGGCGCCAACAAGAGCAGCATGAATACGCCAGGCACTCACGCGATCCGGATCACGACTCTCGACCATCGGCGCGAACATGTCGACAGCTTTCAGGAATAACCAGCCGAGCCAGATACTCTCACCCCGCCCATGCTCGCCGACACGGTTCATGCCGTCATTCCAGTCACCTGTACCAATCAGCGGCAGGCCGTTTCGCCCGGTCAACGCTATGCATTGCTCAAGTCCACGAGCGCAGTGCTCAAATAGCGATCCACTCTCTTCCGACTGCATCGGCAGGAAGAAAGCGTCGTGCTCTCCCTCCGCCAGTTTCTGGCCTTCAAGGAACGGTATCTCCTCATCGAGGATCGTCATGTCGCCCGTCGCTTCGATATAGGAAGCGACTCCATAGGCCAGCCACACGCGGTCATCGGAAATACGGGTCCGCACGCCCTGCCCTGAATGCGGCAACCACCAATGCTGTACGTCTCCTTCAACGAATTGCCTTCCGGCCGCGCGCACGAGGTGACCGCGGGTGACTTCCGGCATCACGAAGGTCAGCGCCGTGCCGTCCTGAAGCTGATCACGGAAACCATATGCCCCGCTAGCCTGATAGAAAGCTGAACGCGCGGTCACACGGCAGGCCAGTGTCTGATACAGCAACCAGTTGTTCAGCATGACATCCATTGAACGATCAGGTGTTTTCACCTGAACGGCACCGAGGATTCCGTCCCAGTACTCATCAACCTTGGCGAGAACGTCATCCAGATCAGCTTCCTGATACTTTTCGATCAGCATTTTGGCAGTTTCGATGGAATCGGCATCGCCAAGCAGAATAACGATTTCTGTTGTCTGACCAGGGTCCAGTGAAATCTTGCTCTGGAGCGCGGCACACGGATCGAAACCAGCACCTGTCTGGCCGGATAAAGGACCGTTATCCCGCAAGGCCGCAGGCGAAGCCAACCTGCCATTGCGGCCCAGAAACTCACGCCTGTCCCCTGTCCAACTGGTTTGCCTTCCACCCATATCGACAAAAGCAGTGCGGGTACCGAACGGGATGCTCCAGGGATTGCGCGCCAGCATGGCGCCGGTGACCGGCCCCATTTCAGTCACGATATAGGGAGCCAGCATTCCGCGCGAAACACCAAGCACCCATTCCAGGTAAGCCGTCACCGAAAGCACGCGGCGGCGGTCAGAGAGATTCTTGAGGGTCAGCCGCGAAATCTTGACAGGATCATCTGTCGGCACGAATTGCAGCAGATCCATCTCGATATCGCATGCGGCATGCTCAAAACGACTGTAACCACGACCGTGGCGAGCGATGTAAACGCCGTTATCGCGAACCGGAGCTGCCGTGGGGCAGAAGACATCTCCCGTCTCTTCATCGCGAATATAAACCGCCTCACTGGGCGGATTGGCCACGGGATCGTTCGACCAGGGCGTCAACTGATATTCACGGCTGTTGACCGCCCAGGTATAGCCACTACCCTCGGCGGCAACATGGAAACCAAAACCGCTATTGGCGATGACATTTATCCAGGGAGCAGGCGTCGATTGCCCGGCCTTGAGTACAATCACATATTCCTTACCGTCCTTGGAAAATCCTCCAAGCCCATTGAAAAATTCAAGATCATCGGGCACTGCCATTGGCATAGCCGAGAGCGGCCTTGCGCTGGCAGCCGTCATGAAAACCGGGGGAGCCTCTTCCAGACGCGCGAATTGGTCGGATAGAAGCCCTCGCCTTGCTGTCAGGACTATCCTTGCCACGGAATGAAGGAGGTTGCGCGTTTCTCCGCTCATCAAATCCGAGCGGAGGGTAAAGATAGCGCCACCTACTGCTCGACCATCAAGAAGCAGCCGTGGCTGGCTTGCCCGCACTTCGGCTTCAATGGCATTTTGCAGGTCCTGCATATACGACGCCACGCGCTCGTTGATAATTACGAGATCAACGGCCAGACCTTTCAAATTCCAGTACTCATGAGCACGAATGAGCTGGCGGACCACCTCGATGTCCTCGACATCGTCTATTCTGATCACCACAATCGGAAGATCGCCGGATATTCCTTGTGGCCACAGGCCACTTTGCGGCCCGAGACCCTGCTTGATCAGATCGGAAGACGGACGTAACCGCGGGTCTGCGTAGATAATGTGACCGGCGAGACGCTGAAATTCGGCTGACTCTATGGGAGTGATATCGAGATGCCGCAACTGAACCTGGGCCTGTGTCCAGGCGAGGGTCATTGCGCGTTCGAACGCACCGGGGCCACGATGCACGTCAATAAGGGAAATCAACTCATCCCGCGAAGAAGCGACAATGGTCCAGAACGCAATACGGGCCATCTTGCCCGCCCCGACGCGGATACGATGGCGCAGGGAGAAAATCGGATCGAGAACCGTACCGACCGTGTTGGAAAGATTTTCCCCATCCCATATCGCCGATGCTGATTTGATCGTATGTCCCCTGCCGAGGAAGCGAGCGCGATCGGTTTCATATTCAACAGGCTCCCTCAGGTGATCTTTTTCAATGACGGCGACATGCGCTGCCCAGATCGGCGGTTCTTCCGGTGTGCGTGGTCTGCGGGTTGCGATCAGCGCTCCGAATTCCGGCATATATTCCGTCTGAATGAACATTTTCGAGAATGCGGGATGCGCAATGTCGGCATCCGGGGGAGCCAGAACGAGTTCCGCATAGGAAGTCAGTTCGATCTCCCGCGTATCCGGGCCCGCGTTGCTGACAGTGATGCGCCTTACCTCGCCGTTGTCTTCGGCCGAGACCAGCACGTCCATCACTGTCGTAAGAGCGCCGTCCCTCCTGATGAACTCGGCACGATCCTCGCTGAATATTACCTCATAATGATCCGGCTCGGCATTGGTTGGCTGATACCCTGCGGACCAGATGGCTCCCGTGCCTTTATCCTTCAGGAAAATATACGATCCCCAATCATCCCGGGATGCATCTTCACGCCAGCGCGTGACAGCAAGATTGTTCCACTTGTTGGACCCGGAACCCGCCGAAGTGACCATGACAGCATATCGACCATTCGACATGAGATGGGTCGCCGGTGATGTCCCGACCGGAGAGGTGATACGTCGAACGGCCATATTCTCCTGGCCGAAATCGGGAGAAACATTGTGCTCTTCCGTTTTGGGCGGAGCGAGGGCAACGTGGCGCGGCATGCGCTCCTGAAGCAGCAGCTCGCTGGCATGTATCATCGGCTCCGCGTGGAACCGCTCCTGCATGCGCCGGTCCTGAAGCGCGTTGGCGATGGCGACAATCGTCATGCCCTGGTGATGCGCCATGTAATTATAGACAACTTCGCAATTCTGACCTTCCTGCAGGCGGGCCTTGGTGAAGTCGATGGCGTCATAGAAACCGTAGCGCCCCCTCGCGCCGATCTCGGTCAAATCCTTGAAATTCTCGACCGCAGCAATCGGATCGAACATAGTTGCCAATCCGGTCGCATAGGGAGCAACGACATGATTGTCCGCAAGCCCCCGCTTGAGGCCGAGATCGGGAACGCCGAAATTGGAATATTGATAGGTAAACTCGATATCGCGCGCGTTATAGGCGGATTCCGAGATTCCCCAGGGAGTTGAGGCAGCCTGGCCATAGGCCTTCTGATAATCGACGACGAGATGGTTGGTCCGGTCGAGCAGGCTGCCGATGGGCTCACACATGATGAGCGCCGGCATCAGGTATTCGAACATCGAACCCGACCATGAGATCAGCGCCGCCCCTTTCCCGATAGGCGTGGCGGTGCGACCAAGACGGAACCAGTGCCTCGAAGGGACATCACCCTTGGCTATCGCGAACAGGCTGGCAAGACGGGCCTCTGAAGCCAGCAGATCATAACAATTGTTGTCGAGGCTGTTCTGGGCCACCGCATAACCGATGGCGAGCATCTTGCGTTTCGGATCAAGCAGGAAATCAAACTCCATCGCCAATGCCATGCTGTGTGCTGTGGCCGCGATCTTGTCCAGACGCCGACGCATGCTGTTCGGCGCATCTTTCAGATAAAGAATGTCCCTGTGATGCTCCGCAATTCCTTTTGCTGTGGCCTTTGTCCAGAACACTATATCTTCGGAGGCTTCCGTCCCGACATTGTCAAGGAGTGCCTCGGCCTTTGCCACCGCTTCGTCGGCAAAAGTCTTGATGGAGAACAGAGCAGTTTCACTTGCCTTTCCTCCCGCAATCGAACGCTCCAGCTCCTCACCCAATCGATCCAGGGCGGCGCCGACTTCAGCTCCCCGCACATCGTTCGTTTTGGTGACAACGGACAAAGCTTCCCGTGCCATGGCAAGGTTATCACCGATACCCGGCCAGATAACGTCCGTATCGATAAGTTTCCCCTGCCACTCGCGGCAACCATTTGCCAGGGCGATCAGATGACCGCCAAGATTGCCGCTATCGACCGACGATACATAAGGCGGCTGCAGAACACGGAGATCACTCGTGTCATACCAGTTGTAAAAATGCCCTCTGAAGCGTTCCATTCTCGCCATGACAGCAAGCGTCATCTCAAGACGCTCAATGCTTTCCATCGTACCCGTCCAGCCGAAATCGCGGGCCGTGATGGTGGAAAGAAGGTAGAGGCCCATATTCGTCGGCGATGTTCTGTTGGCGACGATCGGCTCCGGATCCTCCTGGAAATTGTCCGGTGGCAACATGTTGTTGTCAGCGGTGACGAAGGTCTCGAAGAACCTCCAGGTCCTGCGTGCGACAAGCCGCAAGGCCTTGCTTCCCTCGTCAGACAACACTCGCCTGGTGGCACTCTTTGGCGGTCTGCTGATTAACGACGCGATAGCCGGTGCCGCCAGCCAGAGAGCAGTGAAAGGAAGAATTATGAACCACGTTGAATGGAACACCGGAACCGCGATGACAAAGGCGATGGCCAGAAGAATCATCCCCCCGAACATCTGCCGGTAGAAGCCGAACAAACTGAGCCGCGGCTTACCGCCCGCCTGGGCCGATGTAACCCATTCGAGAAGATTCCTGCGGCTGTAGAAGAGCCTGTAAAGCGTTCTGACAATGGCATCGCCCATAAGCCAGGCCTGGTCCGCAAGGAAAGTGATCTGGAAGAACACCAGAAGGCAGGCCAGTTTGAAATCAGTGCCAATTACGGAGAAACGACTGCGACGAGTGATCCGGGGTCTGTGCGAAAGAGCTGATACCGCCGCTGGAAGCAACGGTGGAATTGCCATGATGGCAAGGATCAGGATGATCCAATGAAAAGCCTGCAAGGGCGGCAGGAACCACCCCAGAACCAGAGCTGCGAAGGTCATCGGTGCGAGCAGTGCACGCCGCAGATTATCGACCATCTTCCACTGACCGATGTCCGTGACGCCGGTCAGACCCTGCTTCGTGAATCCAAGAATCCATGGCAGCAACTGCCAGTCGCCACGCGCCCAGCGGTGCGATCGCTTGGAAGCAACGTCATAGCGGTACGGGAAGTCCTCAATGAACTCAACATCGGTAATCAAAGCTGCTCGGGCAAAAATACTCTCAAACAGATCGTGGCTGAGCAGCGTATTTTCCGGGATACGCCCTTCGTGAGACATCTCGAAAGCATCGACGTCATAGATGCCTTTGCCGGTGTAAGTGCCTTCCCCAAACACATCCTGATAAACATCCGATACGGCGCTGGCATAGGGGTCCATGCCACCCGGGCTCGAAAAGACCCGCTGGTAGAGAGAACTATCGTCCTGCGTCGGCAAAGCCGGGGTTACCCGCGGCTGCATGATCGCATAACCTTCAACCACACGCTGCTGCTCGCTATCGAACTGGGGCCTGTTCAGCGGATGGGACATCTTCCCGACCAGTCCAGCCACCGTTCCCAGGGGAAGGCGGGTGTCGGCATCCAGAGTTATGACGTAGCGCACGCCTTCCGGCACGGATGGCTGGCGACCGGCGATCTCCATGAAGGTCGTATCTGTCGCGCCACGAAGCAGCCGGTTGAGTTCATTCAGCTTGCCGCGCTTGCGCTCCCAGCCCATCCACCGGCCTTCGCTGTCGTTGAAGAGGCGACGGCGATGCAGCAGCAGGAAACGCTCACCGCAGATTGCCGGGCCGTATTCCCGGTTAAGCCTGAGAATAGCGTCGGCGGCGACGGTTAGAAGGTGTTTATCGTTTTCAGAAACCTCAACATCGGAATCCTGCCAGTCCGTCAGCAGCGCATAACACAAGTCTCCTTCCGGACTCGCCAGGTGATGAACTTCGAGTTGTTCAACCTGTTCGAGCACATCCTGCTCATTCAACAAAAGGGTCGGCACCACGATCATCGTTCGCAGATTTGTGGGTATGCCATCCCGCAGTGCCAGAGCCGGTAATCTCGTCGGGTTATACAGATGGATCGCAAGCTGGTTGATCAGGAACACGGCGGTATCCATGATCGGGAACCAGCCAAAAAAGATCAGCAGGGGCAGGTACCACAGGCTTGTCGAGCTATCCCACCCGAGTGCGATAACGCCTGTCACCATGAGGAATGTAACAGCAGTGATGGCACCGACGTAACCGCGAATGCCAAGACGCAGGCCGATACGACATAGACGGCTTCTCAACGGCGGCTGAAAATCTATTTCTTTCTCGAAAGCCTGCCGGCCACCGGCAATGAGATAATATCCGGGATCCCAGGTTCGCTCATCTCCATCACCACCTCGCGCCGCTTCGGCATGTGCTATGGCCTTCTCCGCAATCTCCAGTTCCCCGAACTTTGAATTTCGCGCGAGAACCTCAATCGCACTGCGATAGAGATTACGGGTGGAGAAATCCATCTCCCTGAAAGTGCTTCCGCTATTGAGACGGTCATCGACCAGGCTGACGCTTTCGAACAGTTCCGACCAGTCGGTGTTCGAAATCAGCCGCATGCTGGTAACGACGTTCTGAACTGTGACGTTCGAGGCACCCTGCCGCTGCTGATTGCGACGCACGACTTCCTCAATGGAAGTATTGTGCTGACTGAGCCAGGCATCCAGCCATGACTGAATAGGCGCGACTTTCGGATCGGGGTCGCGAAAACGCCGGGCCAACTGCGCAGCCAGCGTGTCGGATAGCGGTTCCTTTTCGAGTGGGCCCAATACTTCTATGAGGGATTGAGGCTTCTGGCCATTGATACCGAGGAGCCGATCAGCAAGCTCATTCGCTTTAAATCGAAGATTGTGAGCACGGACGATCTGGTCCGATAACCGCCGCAGATTTTCTATCAGCACAATCCTCAATGTGATCGCAACCGCCCATAGCTCACCAATCGTAAGGGGCTGAACACGCTGATAAGCCCGCAAAAAGCTACGCAGCGCTTCGGTTGTAAAATGGCTGTCCGTATGGGCGACAAAGGCCCATGCTATGCCGAAGACGCGCGGATAACCTGCGAAAGGCCCGTCAGCCAGTTTCGGCAACTGCTTATAATATCCTGGAGGAAGATCGGAGCGAATTTCCCAAACCTGTTCCTCTACGACATGGTAATTGTCCAGCAGCCATTCAGCGGCGGGTACCACCTCCTGGCCTGCCTCCACAGCGTTGGCGCTCGCGCGATAAGCTGCCAGAAGATGATCGGCATTGTTATCCAGGCGTGCTGCAAGCCGGAGAACCTTCTTGGGCGTATCCGTGACCTTTTGAGCTTCCGCAAGACTTTCAGCGTGTTCTTCAAGGCGCTCGATGCTGAATAGTTCTTCACGGACGGGTGCCGGATCATTCCACATATCCGCCGCGCCCCGGTGAGTGAAAATCCTGCCCAATTTGCTTTTCAACACCGATGCCATCCGACCCACCTAAAAAATATATAAAATTCGCTATGAAAATAGTGACAGTTGCACAGCGCAATGACAACATCTGCGTATCAATGCGTTATACAAAGCCATGAAGGAGCCCTCCCCTCCGGATCAACCGGAGTGGAAAGCTGCCGCGATGCTGTTAAAATAGCGCGTAAATTTTCCATGCTAGTGCGCGATATGCGTTTTCTAAGCAATAAGTCGTATATGACCGTTTTCCCGAGCCAACGCGCAGGAAGCGGCAACAATCGCAAAAAAGCTGTAGCTAACGGGGAAGAATCGCTGATCAGCGGCGTTTCTTGTCGTATGGATTCTTTGTCATTCTCAAGGAGAGACGGATCGGAACGCCCGGCAGTGAAAAACTTTCGCGAATGTTATTGACCAGATAACGCGTGTAGGATTTCGGCAAGACGTCGAGCTGATTGCCAAAGATGGCAAAATGCGGCGGACGAGACTTTACCTGGGTCATATAACGAATCTTGATACGCCGCCCGGAGACAGCTGGCGGGGGATTGGTCGACAAAGCCTGCGACAGCCAGTCGTTCATACGCGATGTGGAGATGCGGGTGTTCCAGATGTCATAAACCTGAAGAACCGCCTTCATCAAGGTGTCTATGCCCTCGCCGGCCAAGCCGGACAATGGCACGACAGGTGCGCCTCTTACCTGAGGGAGAAGACGGGCTGCCTTTTCCCTTAGTTCCTTCAACAAGCCGGTTTGATCCGCAACAAGATCCCATTTGTTGATCCCGATGACCAACGCCCGGCCCTCCTGCTCGACCAGATCGACGATGCTCAGATCCTGCTTTTCAAACGGAATGGTGGCATCGAGAAGAATAACGACGACCTCCGCAAAACGAACCGCCCGCAATCCGTCGGCAACCGACAGCTTTTCAAGCTTGTCTTCGACCCGTGCGCGTCTGCGCAGACCGGCTGTATCGAACAAACGAAAAGCCCGCCCGCGCCACTCCCAGTCGATAGAAATGGAATCCCGCGTAATCCCGGCTTCGGGGCCGGTCAGCAATCTTTCCTCGCCGAGCATACGGTTGATCAATGTTGATTTACCGGCATTCGGGCGTCCAACGATGGCAACCTGCAACGGCTTACGGGCTCGCGCCTCTTCGTCATCTTCCTCATCCCCGATATCGGGGATCGGCATGTGCGGGGACAACGCATCATAGAGATCCGCCAAACCCTCGCCATGTTCAGCAGAAAGCGGAATGGGGTCTCCCAAACCAAGGGAATAGGAATCGTAGGCTCCCGCCAGTCCCTTGCCACCTTCAGCCTTGTTGGCGACAAGAACAACCGGCTTGCCGGAACGGCGTACCAACTCTGCAAACGGGCGATCGGCGGGCAGAATGCCAATTCTCGCATCGATGATGAAAAGAATGACATCAGCCTCGTCAAGCGCCGCTTCCGTCTGGGCACGCATCCGTCCAAGAAGAGAACTCTCATCTGCCTCTTCAAGCCCGGCGGTATCGATGATCTTGAACTCGAGATCCCCAAGCCGGGCCTCGCCCTCCCGGCGGTCACGCGTCACTCCGGGACGGTCATCGACCAGCGCAAGCTTCTTACCGACCAGTCGGTTGAAAAGGGTCGACTTGCCGACATTCGGACGGCCGATGATGGCGACGGTTGGGGTCATGTCGTCCGTAATTCCTTATGGTCCTGAGCAATGGCGCGTGTTCACGCAGCCACTTTACAAATTACTGCTATCGATTGGAAATGGCATCTGTATTTCATAGCATGCCTGGAAACGGCTTGCATTGCCAAGGCAATGCAAGCCGTCATTGATCAATTACGCCAACTTGTTTTTTTACCCAATTCGCACTTTTGAAAATGCGATGGAGATTTTCAGTTTGCAGCCTGGACGGGTCCGCCGGCAACGATTGCGGAATAAAGCTCAAGGCGACGGCGCAAATCGCCCGGCGTCTCGGAATCTTTCGCAATCGCGTCAAACCAGCGGCCAGCACCTGGATAATCGTTCCTCTGCAAGTTCAGCAGGCCCAACATCTCGCGTGCCGTATGGCGCCACGGCCCGTTGGATACTGCCAGCAACTCCAGATCCGGCTGGGCGGTCGAACCATCGCCGATATCCATGCGCAGAATAGCACTGCGCAAACGTGCAAGATCACGCCAAACCGAATCAAGTCCGGTATCGGCGGCCAACGCATTGAATTCCTTCACCCCGGCTTCCGCATTGCCTGCGGCGACAGCACTGGCGAGACGGAAACGGGACAGCATGCCATACCCGGAAGGACCATCCTTGGCCAACGCGGCAAAAGCTTGCTCGGCCTCAGCATCCTTGCCCTGCAATACCAGATTGACCGCTTCTGAAAAACGGGCACTGGCCTCACGGGATCTGGAAAGCTGCACGCCTTCCCAATAGCGATACCCGCCGACAGCCACGACAACCACAACAATCACGCTGATGATCAGTGTGTTATATCGTTTCCATACCTGCGCGACCTTATCGCGACGGTATTCCTCATCGACTTCACGAATGAATTCGTCGTTCATAAACCTGTTCCGTTGCGTCCAACGTTTCTGCAAAACTTTGCGGGACCGATATGCAACATCGCTCCCGTCGGCAATCATCAAAACAACCCGCTTTCACGGCTTCTGACAACCAAATGAGTTGTCCGCGTACCACACGCTTGCCTCCAAGGCGAGCCCATCACGACATGATCTCGAAGAATGCCGTGAAATCATGACCATTGTCGGGTGGCAAAATACTTTTGTCGGGGTCGTACCGCGCATCTTGAGCATATTATCGTTCCTCCAATGCGGAGCCCCCGGGGGATTTAGGGAAGAAATGCCGAAGAATTGGGAGTGAAGGTGACAAGCCTGCTTAAATTGTCGCGTTTTATCGACTTCATAACCGAATGGACCGGCCGCATTTTCGCCTGGGCCATTTTTCTCGCTATCATTGTTTCCTGCATCAATGCCCTTTTGCGATATTTCTATCCCGTCTGGTCATCGAACGGCTGGCTCGAGCTGCAGTGGTATTTATTCGGCGCAACCTTCATGATGTGTTCCGCCTGGACATGGAAAAACAATGGCCACGTGCGCATCGATGTTATTTCTTCCCGCCTGAAAGTAACGACACGAAACCGGCTGGAACTCCTCGGTCATCTGGCTTTCATGATGCCGTTCCTCGCCGTTCTTCTTTACCTCACGCCTGGTTTCGTTCTTTCAACATACCGCTCCGGTGAGGTCTCATCCAGCGTCGGTGGCCTGATCATATGGCCTGCCAAGGCTCTGATCATGGCAGGCTTTTACCTTCTGGCATTGCAATGGTGCAGCGAAGTGATCAAGCGTGTCGCAATCATGAGAGGCGTCATGCCTGATGAAGGAGATGGCGGAGGCCATCAATCCGGCGCTCAAGAAGAAGCCAAACGCCTCCTGGCAGCATTGGCTGCTGAGGCAAACAGAGATCAGGCAAAAGAAGACGACAGGAACAATTCCCCAAGCGGACCAACCCGCTCGTGATGCCTCCCATTTCAGAGTTCATGCATGCTTGAGTTTATCGCCCACAATCTCGCGCCACTGATGTTTGCGTCGCTCGTGTTGTTCATGCTGCTCGGATATCCGGTTGCTTTCGCCCTGGCCGCCAACGGACTGATTTTCTTCTTCATTGCTCTTGAACTGACCCGGCTCGTCCCCGGAGCGGTCAATGTCCACTGGCCGCTGATCCAGGCATTGCCGGACCGCATGTTCGAGGTCATGCGCAACGAGGTTCTTCTGGCTATCCCCTTCTTCACTTTCATGGGACTCATTCTTGAACGTTCCGGCATGGCGGAGGATCTGCTGGAGACCATAGGCCAGGTTTTCGGCACTGTTCGCGGTGGCCTTGCCTACGCGGTCATTTTTGTCGGCGCTCTGCTTGCCGCAACCACCGGTGTAGTGGCTGCATCCGTGATTTCCATGGGGTTGATTTCGCTGCCTATCATGCTGCGTTACGGCTATGACCGGCGTCTTGCATCCGGCGTCATCGCCGCTTCCGGTACTCTGGCGCAGATCATTCCTCCGTCTCTGGTCCTGATCGTTCTGGCCGATCAACTCGGCCGGTCCGTGGGAGACATGTATAAAGGCGCATTTATTCCCGGGCTGATCCTTGCGGGGCTCTATGCGGTCTGGGTCTTTATCTGCACCATTATCAATCCGAAGAGCGCGCCGGGATTACCTCCCGAGGCGGTCGGGCACCGCGAGGCATCGGGTGCGCGAGGTTTGTGGCAACTCGGCCTTCTGGTCCTTTTTTCTGCCTGTTACGGAATAATGATCATTCGCGAAGCCGGTATTTCATCGCCGGTGGATACCGTCATCCTCACTATTTTCATCGCGGCCATGATTGCGCTGACCTGCGCCACTATCAATCGTTTTCTTGGAACGCGATATATAGCACTGACGCTTATGCTTACCGTCGCTCTCGCAGGTTGCTATTACTTGTTAAGTCATAGCGAGCATAAAGCCTTGTTCGTCACGGCGGAGATCGCACTGGCAAGTGCACTCTACGCCCTGTTTGCCGGCCTCATCGAGAAACTCTCCGGTTATCGCCTGATCTCCCGCATGGCGGAGCAGGTCACCTTTGTCATGGTGCCCCCGCTGCTGCTGATTTTTCTTGTGCTGGGCACCATCATCCTGCAACTGGCGACGCCGACCGAGGGCGGCGCAATGGGTGCTGTCGGCGCTCTGATCATGGCGGCATGCAAGCGCAGGCTGGACAGGAACCCTGCTCGTTTCAACTGGGGCATGGTGCGACAGGCAACCGAGGCGACAGCCAGACTTTCAGCTTTCGCCATATTCATTCTGCTCGGCGCAAGGGTCTTTTCCCTGACCTTCTACGCCGTCGATGGCCGCATATGGGTGGAACATCTGTTGACCGCCCTCCCCGGTGGTGAAGTCGGTTTCCTCGTCTTCGTGATGATTTTCGTTTTCCTTCTGGCGTTCTTCCTCGACTTTTTCGAGCTCGCCTTCATCGTGGTCCCGTTGCTGGTACCGACTGCGGAGCGACTTGGAATTGACCTGATCTGGTTCGGCGTCATGCTCGGCGTCAATATGCAGACCAGCTTCATGCATCCGCCATTCGGTTTTGCACTGTTCTTTCTGAGATCCGTCGCACCCATCTCGCCCTTCATAGACAAGCTTACCGGCAAAGAAGTCGCGCCGGTTACTACCGGCCAGATTTATCGAGGGGCTATTCCCTTCGTGGTGATCCAGTGCCTCATGGTTGCTTTGGTTATCATGTTCCCGCAGATGGTGACCCATTACAGGTCATCGAATACCGACCTCGCTCCAACTGCCGTACAGCAGCAACTCGATAATCTGCAATTGCCTGGCATAGGAGGAGATTCCAGTGGCGGTATTCCGGGCCTTGCGCCTATCGAGCCTCCACAGATCAAGTGAAATCCCCTTACATGAACTCTAGGAATTGCCTCTTAGTTCTCCAGGCGTTCCCTCTTCGAAGCGCGACCATAACCTGCGAAGGCTTCGTGCAGATTCGAACCCGGCTGCCAATGCGGCGTTATCTACCGTATGCCCGGCGCGAAGTTCCTTTTTGGCCAATGCCACGCGCAGTCCCTGTTGATAAGCAACGATGCTGATTCCGGCCTGATCATGGAACAATCGCGTCAAATGTCGCGAACTGACATTGACTCTCGCCGCCAGCGAAGCGACAGGCCAATGGCGCGCCGGATCGTGAGCAATGATATCCTGCACCCTGTGTACTGCCGGATGCAGGTGGTTTCGATAGGCCAGCCATGGAGATAACTGAGCGTCCTCGCCCGAGCGTCGCATGTAAACCACCATCTCGCGCGCAACATTCATCGCGATACGGTCTCCGGCAATATCGGCAACGAGATGCAGAGCCAGATCGACCCCTGCCATGATTCCGGCACTGGTCAACACCGGACCATCCTCAACGAAAATTCTGTTCTCCACGACCCGAGCCGATGGGGCGAGCCGCGCCAACTCGGTTGTCAGACTGTGATGGGTGGTGCAGCACCTGCCATCAAGCACACCGGCGCGAGCTGCAAGGAGAGCTCCGGAGCAGATGCTTACAAGCTTGTGTTTTGCAGGATCGAAGGTTCTGGCCAACCAGCCGCATAGTGCTGCACTGGAAATCTCGCTCTGCTCACCCCCGTCACGCAAAGCGCCTGCTACGACAACCAACGCCCCCTCCGGCAACTCCCGGGGTAAAGCTTCAACCCCTGCAAGACCAAGCCCGACGGAACTGACAACCTGCGGATCCTGAGAGATAAAATGAAGCGCGATATCGCTCGCCCCCATCTTCCGGGCAATCCGAAACGCTTCCGCAGGACCTGCAAGATCGAGCAGGAGAAAGTCCGGTGGGAGAGCAAAGAAGATTTCGGTCATCGCAGGTCCAGATTCATGCAAGGCTCTCCAACATGGAATCAACCGACCTGATTTCAGCGAATCTGCCAGCCAGAACCAACTCCGTCCGTTCACGTATTTCAGCCGGTGTATAAGTTCGGCCGCTGATCGCATGGGTCATAGCGAAGGTAAGGGTCGCCTCCGAAATGAAATCAACCTTGTAGCCGAGGTCACTGGCGACCCGGGCCGTTGTTTCGCAACATTGCTCCGTCCGCATGCCGGAAACAATAACCCTCGTCACACCGTTGCGACGCAACCAGCTGTCAAGACCCGTATCCGTGAACGCATTATGAACCTGCTTGTAGAATGTCGCGACCGGTTTGTAATCAAGCCACTCCAAGGGTTCTACCAACCCGGACTCAAGATGGAAGGGGCTTTGGGAATCCTGTTCATCAACATGATAAATTGCAACGGGAAGGACAGAACGGGCCACTGAATCGTTAATGAGCCTCAGCAGATTTTCACGAAACTGAGCTATACCGTCCTCGTTCCAGAACGAACGTTGAGTAAAAGACTTTTGAACATCAATAACAAGAAGAGTAACACTTTCCGACATCGGCAAATTCCTTGATACTCAGATGAGCGATACCGGAACATGAACTTTTCCGAGTGTCGGAACGAGAGCGGATCAGGACGATATAGGGTCCGATCAGGACATTGTAATCCTAAACCATTTCCCTCTGAATAACTGCTTTCTCTACCGGCAATGGCAGCATCTGGCGGCAACGATCAATAATCTGCTCGCCTGTTTCGGCAATCACCTCACCAAGGACTCTGAACTCTTCTCTTCGCGGTGACGTTTCGCGCCAGACCAGCCCGATTGTACGCCTGGGCTGCTGCCCCGCAAAGCGCCGAAAGACGATACGCTCATCGTTGGACATTTTCACGGGGACCGCCATTTCGGGCAAAAAAGTGACTCCATATCCATTGGCGACCAACTGTATGATCGTTCCTAAACCTGCCGCCCCGAATTTTTGGCGAATTCCAGCCGGCGCGATATGGCAATAGGACAATGCCTGATCCCGCAGACAATGCCCCTCATCCAGCAGCAGAAGGTTGGCTTCAGCCAATGACTCGTGGTCGACAATGGTCTGCGAGGCGAACGGGGATTCTCTTCCCACCGCGAGAACGAAAGCGTCGTCAAAGAGCGGCATGACTTCCAACCCCTGTTTCTCGACAGGCAATGAAATCAGCACGGCATCGAGCTTTCCAGCCAGCACATCCTCCAGCAATCTGCCTGTCTGCGCTTCGAAAATCGTCATGTCGAGTTCAGGAAAATTTTCACGCAAAGCAGGCAGCACTTCCGCCAGAAGATAAGGAGCGATGGTGGGAATGACCCCGAGGGAAAAAGGCCCTCCGACCACGCCCTCGGCGGCAAGCGCATAATCCTTCAGATCACGTACGGCGAGCAAAATCTTCGAAGCCCTGCGGGCGATTTCAATGCCAATGGCCGTGAGCTCTATCTGGCCTCGCCGGCGCTCTATGAGCGGCACCCGCAGCGAGGTTTCCAGCTCCTGAATTTGAACGGAAAGAGCTGGCTGCGTAACAGAACACTCCTCTGCCGCACGGCTGAAATGGCGGTGACGGGAAAGGGCTTCGAAATAGCGGAGATGTCGTAAGGTAACCATAATAAGCTTAGCTTATAACGAATTTAAAATAATACAATTTGTCTTATTTTTCAAAGGCGAATTATAAAGAAACCCTATCATCCGCGAACACCCCGCGACGAATCTTATCGGGGAACGGGCCATTCATTTCCGCGCGAGCGAACAGTGCCCTTAAAATAATTCCATTTTCATTCAAGGAGAAACAACCATGTCCACAAAGGAAACCGAAGTTACTCTGACAACGGCGAACGGTGCCCCGGTCTCCGACAATCAGAACACGGTAACCGCCGGCCCGCGTGGGCCTGTTCTGCTCCAGGACTTTCTCCTGCTTGAAAAACTGGCGCACCAGAATCGCGAGCGTATTCCGGAACGAACGGTTCATGCGAAGGGTTCGGGGGCATATGGCACCCTTACAATTACAAATGATATCTCCCGTTACAGCCGTGCAAAATTATTTGAAAGCATAGGCAAGCAGACGGAAACCTTCATCCGCTTTTCTACCGTTGCCGGAGAACGCGGCGCAGCGGATGCCGAGCGCGATGTACGCGGCTTCGCTCTGCGTTTCTATACCGAGCAGGGAAACTGGGATATCGTCGGTAATAACACCCCTGTTTTCTTCATTCGCGACCCATTGAAATTCCCCGATTTCATTCATACGCAGAAGCGCCACCCACGTACCAATCTGCGCTCGGCGACCGCCATGTGGGACTTCTGGTCCCTCTCACCGGAGAGCCTGCACCAGGTCACCATCCTGATGTCGGACCGTGGCCTGCCTCAGAGCTTCCGCACAATTCACGGTTTCGGCTCGCATACCTATTCGTTCATCAACGCAAAGAATGAGCGTTTCTGGGTCAAGTTCCACTTCAAGTCGATGCAGGGCATTGCCAACTGGACAAACGAAGAGGCCGAAAAGGTTATCGGAAGCGATCGGGAATCGGCTCAGCGCGATCTCTATGAGGCTATCGAACGCAAGGATTATCCGCGCTGGCGCTTCTGCATCCAGGTCATGCCGGAGACCGATGCCGAGAAAACCACGTACAATCCGTTCGATCTGACAAAGGTCTGGCCGCACGCTGAGTACCCGCTGATCGAAGTCGGTACTCTCGAACTCAACCGTAATCCTGAAAACTACTTCGCCGAAGTTGAACAGGCTGGCCTCACCCCCGCCAATATAGTACCCGGCATCGGCTTCTCTCCCGATAAGATGCTCCAGGGACGGTTATTCTCCTATGCCGATGCCCATCGCTACCGCCTCGGCATCAATCACCACCAAATCCCCGTCAACAAGCCGCGCTGCCCGGTGCATCACTACAATGCCGACGGCGCCATGCGGTTGGCAGGTCTCGATAATCCCAATACCTATTACGAGCCCAACAGTTTTGGCGGCCCGAAGGAAGACCCGCAATATGCCGAGCCGCCTTTGCAGATTTCCGGCGATGCGGATCGTTATGACCATCGTGAGGGCAATGACGACTACCTCCAGCCGGGTAATCTGTTCCGCCTCATGAACAAGGACCAGCAGCAACAGTTGTTCTGCAACATCGCTGCGGCAATGGATGGCGTCCCGGAAAATATCATCCGTCGCCAGTTGGAACATTTCCGCAAGGCCGACCCGGCTTACGCCGCAGGTGTTGCAGCCAAACTCGGCATGGAAAACTGATATGCTTCCATAAGTGAGATTGAGATATTTCCGGGCAGGGAACTGCCCGGAAAGACTATATTGTTCTCGGACCGGTCAGGACCAAGTTGGATGTTTGTCAATCCTCAGGATTAACAGGCATCGCATGACCTCAAGAACTGTCCAGCGGAATGGCCGCTTTCTGCAAACCAATGATAACCAGCCCACTTTCTGGGACAAATTCGAAAATGGAAGCTGGGAGCCCGAGACCCTTGCTGCCATAGATCGCCTTGTATCCCCCGCCTCCACATTCATCGATATCGGCGCCTGGATCGGACCAACATCTTTTTGGGCAGCCTTCACAGCCAGGCGTGTCATCTCACTTGAGGCTGACCCTGCAGCATTGACGCAGTTTCATCAGAATCTCGCAGCCAATCCGGAACTGGCCAACCGCATCGAGGTTATCGAGCGGGCATTGCATGTTTCAGGTGGCGTAGTTCCCATGGGAGCCCGACGCAAACCCGGCGATTCGATGTCGAGCATCCATTTTAAGTCTTCGCAGCCGTCCCCCGTAGCAATCACATCCTGGACTGTAGAGACAATTACTCCGGCAGAACTCACCCAGTACATCAGTGATGACAGTGATGTCATTTTGAAAATGGATATTGAAGGCGGTGAGTACAGTCTATTGCCAGTCATGCAGCCGGTGCTGCATCGCGTCAGGGCGGCGATCGTTTCATTCCATCCTGAAATCTTGAAAAGCGTCGGATGGAATGCAGAAAAGCTGAAGATCGAAAAAAGAAAGGCTATGAATGCTTTCATCGCCTTTGATCGCCAGCCTATTGTAAAACAAAGAACCAATGACCCAGATAGCGGGAAAGACTGGCTATTTATCAAGAAGCAGCAAAAGTGAAAACCTGACCTCTGATTTATATCCAACTGACTTGAACCGTTGCGGGCACAAAGACAGCAGGTTCAGTCAATCCGGAAACGTTTGCTCGCAGCCTTGGCAGCTTATCGAGGGGCCACAGCTTACGAATAACTAAAAGCTGCATTATTTTTCATAAAAACTGAAAATGAAAAATTATTTTCATTTTTGTTGACTGATAGCCCCTAAGGTGTATCCTGCAAGCGTAACAGTTCATATGTCGGAGTGTTGGCTCGATGTCCTCAGACTTTTCGGCTTTCCCGCTTGCAATTAATTACAACCCTTCCCGTATTAACGGTAATTATCCGGACGAATTCAAGGAGACGCTCAGCCATAAAGCGGCTGAAAAAGCTTTCCGCCAGATCAGTTCATGGAAAGGGTACGAAAACACCCCTCTCATCTCCCTTTCTTCTTTAGCTGCGAAGAATGGCCTCAAGGCAATTTATTACAAGCAGGAAGCCAATCGTTTTGGCCTTGGCAGCTTTAAAGCGCTCGGGGGAGCTTATGCTGTTTTCTGCCTGCTGGCAGCTTCCATCAAAGAAAAAACCGGTAAAGAACCATCTGCGGACGACCTGATGTCCGGCAAGTATGGGGAGCTTACAAAAGGCTTCACCGTTACCTGCGCAACGGACGGCAATCATGGACGGTCGGTTGCATGGGGAGCGTCACTGTTCGGATGTCGCAGCGTTATCTTCATCCATGAAACAGTATCTCAGGGGCGAGCGGATGCTATCGCCGGTTATGGCGCGGAAGTCGTGCGCACTCCAGGCAACTACGACGACGCTGTCCGCGCAGCCTCCAAAGCCGCTTCCCAGAACGGTTGGCACGTCGTTTCCGATACATCCTATCCCGGCTATGTCGATATTCCACGCAATGTCATGCAAGGCTACAGCGTCATGACAAAGGAAGCTATCGAGCAGCTTGGTGGCGTTATTCCAAGTCATGTCTTCCTGCAGGGCGGCGTTGGTGGACTGGCGGCCGCGGTAACCGCTCATCTGTGGGAACAGTTTGGAGATGATTTGCCCAAGATCATCATCGTCGAGCCAACCAATGCGGCATGTCTTCTGGAAAGCAGCAAAGTCGGCAAGCCCCAGACCGTGCACGGCGATCTGGAAACGATCATGGCCGGGCTGGCCTGCGGTGAGCCGTCGATTATCGCATGGCCAATTCTATCAGCAGCCTCCTCCGCCTTCATAGCAATCCCGGATGAATCTGCGGCGCAGACCATGCGGCTGCTTGCACTGGGCGAAACCGGGGTTTCTCTGGTTGCCGGCGAGAGCGGTGTCGCGGGGCTTGCCGGACTACTTATCCTCGCAACGCATGACGATGCGAGAAAAGCCCTTGATCTCGGTCCGGATTCCACCGTTCTCATTTTCGGCAGCGAAGGTGCGACAGATCCCGAACTCTTCAAGGAAATCACCGGCTTATCAGCCTCAGAAGTGGAATCTCGGGCATGACAGCGGATTTTCACGCGCTTCGGATTAACGAAAAGCGTCTGGTCGCGCGTATTGAAGCCTTGGGAAAAATCGGTGCACTTGAGGGCGGCGGTGTCTGCCGCCTTGCTCTTACGGACGCGGAAAAGCTTGGGCGCGATCATCTTGTCTCAGAGATGAAGTCCCTTGGGTTGAGTGTCGAGATCGATGCCATTGGAAACATCTTCGGGACGCGCCCTGGTGCCCGGTCCGGCCCGGTTGTCATGATCGGTTCTCATATCGACACTGTTGCTACCGGCGGTCTGTATGACGGCGTTCTCGGAGTGCTCGCAGGGCTCGAAGTCATTGCCACCCTGAACGAAGCGGGCATCAAGACAGATTGTCCGATAACCGTTGCGGCCTTCACGAATGAAGAAGGCGCACGCTTTTCTCCCGATATGCTTGGAAGCCTCGTCTATGTTGGCGGGCTAAGTGCTGATGAAGCGCTTGATACCATTGGCATTGATGGCAGCAGGCTTGGAGCTGAACTTAACCGGATCGGATACAATGGAAAGGATTCTGGCCCCAAGGAGATACGTGCCTATTTCGAATTGCATATCGAGCAAGGCCCTATTCTTGAAGATGAAGGGATCGAAATAGGTGCGGTTGCCGGTGTCCAGGGAATTTCCTGGACAGAACTGACGATCCGTGGACGTTCCGCGCATGCGGGCGCAACGCCGATGCGGCTTCGCCACGATGCCGGACTTGCCGCCGCGCGTATTACTGTCGGCGTCAGGGAGCTCATTGATCAGGTTGGTCCTGAACAGGTCACGACAGTCGGCGCCACCACATTATCCCCCAATCTCGTCAATGTGGTCGCCGAAAAGGCCGTTCTGACAATCGATATGCGCAATCCCGATGAGGCCAAGCTGCAACAAGCTGAAGCTCTGCTTTCAGCCTTGATCAAACAGGTAGCCGAAGAGGAAGGCGTTGAGATCGAGAGGCGTATTCTGGCCCGTTTCGAGCCGGTCGCGTTCGATAATTCCCTGATCAATCAGGTTGAAAGTCAGGCGTTGGAGTTGGGGTTATCGTGCCGGGGGATGTATTCCGGAGCCGGACATGATGCGCAGATGATCGCCCGGCGCGCTCCGGCAGCCATGATTTTCGTTCCAAGCCACAAAGGTATAAGCCACAACATAACAGAGTACACTAAACCAACTGATCTTTCTAACGGTGCAAATGTTCTTTTAAACGTTATTGTTTCGAGTGCTAACCCGGTTCCTATGTAAGGAGAGAGCAAGCAATGTCTAGAACAATAGTTGTCGGAGCTGCCCAATTAGGCCCAATTGCACGTGCCGAGAACCGGCAGAGCGTTGTTTCCCGCATGATCGTTTTGCTTGAGAAAGCAGCCGCGCGTGGTTGCGGCCTGGTTGTGTTTCCTGAACTGGCATTGACCACCTTCTTCCCGCGCTGGTTCATGGAAGAACAGGCTGATATTGACGCGTTTTTCGAAGCCGAAATGCCGAACGAAGCCGTCGCTCCCCTCTTCCGCCGCGCCAAAGAACTCAAGATTGGTTTTTCATTCGGCTATGGCGAACTAACCCGGGAAAACGGTGTTATCAAACACTATAATACCTCAATCATTGTCGATGAACACGGAAGCATCGTTCACCGCTATCGCAAGATACATCTGCCGGGTCATCAGGAGCATGAGCCCTGGCGGGCATTCCAGCACCTTGAGAAACGTTACTTTGATGCCGGAATGGAGCCCTTCTCTACTGTCAACGTGTTCGGCGGAGTGTTCGGACAGGCAATCTGTAATGATCGTCGCTGGCCCGAAACATATCGTGAAAGCGCTTTGCGCGGCGCAGAAATGTTATTGATCGGTTACAATACGCCTGTTCATTACCCCCTCGCCCCGGAGCACGACCACCTGCAATGCTTTCACAACCATCTTTCCTTGCAGGCAGGCGCATATGCGAACGGAATGTGGGTCGTCGGCGTTGCCAAGGCCGGTAAGGAAGAAGGCTGCGACCTGATCGGTCAAAGCTGCATCGTTGCGCCCACCGGCGAGATTGTTGCCATGGCAAGCACGCTTGATGACGAACTCGTTATTCATGACTGCGATCTCGACCGGTGCAGCGAGATCCGGAAGAACATTTTCAATTTCAAACTTCATCGGCGCCCGGAGCTTTATACGATGCTCACCGATAAGTCGGGCGGTAACAGCAAGTAACAACCAGATTCAGTTCGTTTTAAATCTAATCAGAACATCAGGCAGGGCAGAGAGCAATCTCTGCCCTGTCGTTCATCTTGGTGATAGCCAAAAAAACTTCATAGACGAGCTCACATCATCCGCCTCAGGAAAACATGTTGTAACCTGCAAAAGCCCATATCGATGGGAGCTTTAATCTAAAACCTTACATGAGAAATACGGTTTAACCTATTCCAGTATTGCATCTCAACGAGAATATTCTCTGACGCTAAATTGCCTGATCAAAGAGCCATCAACTTAATGTTTTCCGATCCAAGTCTTTAAAGCAGTCGTGAATTTTTGATAATTATTTAAATTAACCAAGAAAACGCAATAAAAAAAGCCAGACAGGGATGCCCTGTCTGGCCTCATTGGGACTGAAGGATTTCAGGCAGTGGCCTGCTTCGGGGCCTTTTCGTAGGGGGTTGTCTGTTTGGTGGTGTCCCTGATGGTCAGGGCGACCAG